>OATB01001103.1_pt1 | contig 10789 bp, 13 predicted proteins | sample 1494941 | NCBI WGS metagenome assembly OATB01 (sample SAMEA2579931, study PRJEB22360) | human gut metagenome | reverse complement strand
ACTGTGATGGCTAGCTGCCAGAAAGCAATTTTAAAACACGCTCTAACAATTTGTAATTGATTAATAACAATCTTTAATCATCATAGCACAACATTTTACAAAATCAAACAATTAATTTAAAATAATACAATCCTGTTCTTTGCTTTTTATATGTAAAACAGGATACAAAATCCCGTGTATTTCCTTATTGATATAGGACCGTGCCAGTTCACCCGTACGGTCCCGTTCTCTTAACCGCTAATTCTCAAAATTAAAATCTGCGGCTCATTGCCGTCCCTCCCTTCTGTCTTTCAATTCAGCGGTTCTGTTTCAGAAAAGCACATCCTGATTTATGAATTAACATACATGCATACAATACTGTTTTATCGAATTCAATTTTGGCAAATTGGAAAAATTCGTAGAGAAATCTACTTGATATATTTTTGACTGCTCTTTTGGCTGCTCTGAAGCGTGTTTAAAGTTGTTCCTCTTAATTATACGTCACATTTTAGAATAATTTAAAAAAACAATTTATTACGCTCCAGAAAGATGATTCTTTGAGCTAATACGCTCTGTTATAGATGTGGTTACTGATACATTCCGCTTATTTTTGATTATATCACATGTTTCAGTTTTTATCAACTATTTATTTTATAATATCTCATATTGATAATTTTATTTTTCTAACAATCATTTCGTTTTTTCAGATATGCTTTTCTACTCCAACACAAAGCTTTCCGAGTTAAAATTGCTATAATATCTTACACTGGAAGCGGTGAACTTCAGCACACAATAATCAGGGTCAGTCACACCTTCTTTGTAGTACATCGTATCGCCTTCCTGCCAGATCATTTCCTTGCTTTGGCTGTCCTCTAAGATTTCCATCGTTCCGCGCAGCATAATTCCCCGGAAAAATCGTTTGTCACAAAGATAGACACAGGCTTTTGGATTCTCCATGAACTGTTTTACCCGCAGGGAAGAAGTATTGGTTGTGAAATAAAATACCTTGATTCCCTCCCTCTTTCTGGGCGCATACATTGCCTTTAAATTGGGAAAACCCTCCCGGTCTATGGAACCTACATATACTACCGACTGTTTATCCATCATATTTCCTATGGTTTTTTCAGGATCTCTCATCATTTTTCTCCTTTGCTTTTATTAAAATGTTTACATTTCATAATCTTTCAGATTCTCCAGAATACGGTTCAATATAAACTCAAATTCTCCCACCTCTTCTTCCTCAAAACCTCTATAAAATAACCGGTTCATTTTTTGAGATACTTCTTCATAATGTTTCTTCATATTCCTGGCATTTTCCGTTAAATAGACCCTGACTTGCCGGCGGTTACTGGCATCCGGATTACGAATCAGCATATCTTTGGATGACATGCGGTCAATGATGCTGGTCAAAGTGTTATTGGCGAGAGAAGTACGCTTGCCGATCTCACTCATAGTCAGCCCCTCCTCTTCCCATAATACAAACAAGATTCTGCCCTGGGAACCATTGATTTCCAGACCCGCTTCTGCTAATAATCTGCTAAATATCCTGTCTTGCAGCTGCTTAATCTGCGATATGTAAAATCCTCCTTTTGTCTCCATCGCTCACCTTTCTATATAGTATATTTCTATATAGAAATATTACTTTCAAATGCCGGAAAAGTCAAGATATTTTATTGACTTTTATACCGGTACATGGTAAAATTTTGTCATAATTGAATATCGACAGGTGCTGCTGTAAAGCAGAGAATAGGAAAGTCGGGTGAAATGCCCGCACGGTCACGCCGCTGTATAGGAATAGTATCCGCTCAAAATGTCACTGTTAGTTATTAGAATGGGAAGACGAGCCGGTATGTTAACGCCTGAGTCAGAAGACCTGCCTGAGATAAGAGATTTACACATAGTTACGAACGATGGCTAGGTGTGCCCAGATCATTTTGTTGATGTCCATAGATTTCTATGCCCGTCCTCAAGATTTTCTGACCATACGCCTGTCTTCTAACTTTTTTTGAAGATCAGGCGATTTTTTATGTAGGAGGAAAGAAGAATGAGTTTGAAACAAAGAAAACTGGTTGTATTAGCCGGCGCATTTGCATTAGCTTTTGGTATCGCTCCAGTCGCGAATGCAATGCATATTATGGAGGGGTACCTGGCACCTACATACTGTATTATCTGGGGTGCGTTATGTGTTCCTTTTTTAATAGCAGGATTTTTTTCCATCAAAAAAACTCTTGCTGAACATCGTAAAGTCCTGGTAATCCTTGCGATTGCAGGTGCATTTGCATTTGTACTGTCATCATTAAAGATTCCATCTGTAACAGGAAGCAGTTCTCATCCAACAGGAACAGGACTGGGAGCAATTTTATTTGGACCAAGCGCTATGAGTATCATTGGCATCATTGTTTTGTTATTCCAGGCAATTCTGCTGGCACATGGCGGACTTACCACATTAGGTGCCAACACATTTTCTATGGCTATAGCAGGTCCTTTCCTGGCATTTGGTATTTACAAGCTTTGCCGGAAATTCAACGTAAATAAATTAGTATCCGTATTCCTGGCTGCATGCCTGGGCGATTTATTTACCTATATGATTACATCCTTCCAGCTGGCAATTGCGTATCCATCGGAGGTTGGCGGATTTATGGCTTCCCTCACAAAGTTCATGGGTATTTTCGCTGTAACACAGGTACCCCTTGCGATTATCGAAGGTATCATCACAGCCGTTGTTATGATTGGTCTGGAATCCTATGCTAAATCTGAATTAACAGATCTCGGTTACTTTAAAGGAGGTGTAGTGAATGGGCGGTAAAGGAAAAACAGTCATTATCCTGCTTTTAATCTGCGTATTGATTGCAGTAGTTCCTCTGGCTTTGAACAAAGATTCGGAATTCGGCGGTGCCGATGGTGCTGCTGAAGAGGCGATCACTCAGATCGATCCTAATTATCAGCCTTGGGCATCTCCTATTATGGAACCTCCGGGCGGAGAAACAGAAAGTCTTCTCTTCTGTCTTCAGGCTGCTCTTGGCGCAGGTGTATTCGGTTATTGTATCGGTATGCTGCGTGAACGCACAAAGCATGCTAAAAAGGAAGAAGAAAGTAAAGGAACCTTCAGCAATTCAAAAAAAGCAAAAGCTTAAATGCCAGGTTCTGTTAAATACTACATAATGGGAAGGTTCATAAAATGATTATCATAGATAAGCTATGTTATACTTCAAAATTAAGATATACAAATGCTTCTGTTAAAACAGCTCTTGCAATAATTACACTTTTAGTTTGTGTAATAGATCGTTCGATTGCATTATCTGTATGCATTTTATTTGCAATGGGATATCTCACCATACACGTTGGTGGGATATCCCCTTCCCATTATATCAAGCTGATGCGGATCCCGCTGATCTTTTTATTTTTAAGCACCATCGCTATTATTATTAATTTTTCCAAAACGCCCCTCTCGGCTTTTGCTATTCCGGTTGGGAATATCTTTATTACTAGCAGCCGCTCATCTCTGCTGTTTGCAGCACAACTGATCCTGACTGCCCTTGCAAGCGTTTCCTGTTTGTATTATTTATCCCTTTCCACCCCAATCACAGATATTTTAACTGTATTTCGTAGAATCCATTGTCCGGAAATTTTAATTGAGCTTATGCTGCTCATTTACCGTTTTATTTTTGTATTACTGGATATTGCGGATTCCCTGACCTGCGCGCAGCGCTCCCGTCTGGGAAATGTGAACTTGAAAACTTCCTGCAGATCCATGGGGAACCTGATCTCAGCACTGTTTATCCGCGCTTTTAAAAAATCTTCTTTTTTGTTTGACGCCATGGAATCCCGCTGTTATGACGGAACAATTCATGTCCTGGAAGAAAATTACCCTGCTAAGAAAAACCATATTATTTATATGATCGTATTTGAACTGACTTTGATTATTCTATCCGTGATACTGCGTGTCTGCGGATTACACATATAGAGGAGAAAACTTATGAACGATATTATCCTGAAAGCCGAAAATATATGTTACGCCTATGAAGACGGCAACCAGGCATTAAAAGGGATCAACCTGGAAATCCGCAAAGGAAGGAAAATTGCTTTTATGGGAGCTAACGGTTCCGGTAAATCTACTTTTTTTCTATGTCTGAACGGCATACACCGGCCCGGGAGCGGCACAATGTACTTTTATGGAAAACCTTATGACTATAGCCGGAAAGGCCTGTTAGCACTCCGCAGTAAAGTGGGCATTGTATTTCAGGATCCGGATAATCAGTTGTTTTCAGCCAGTGTGTACCAAGAAATTTCCTTTGGTATCCTGAATCTCGGGGTAGATGAACAAACCGCAAAAAAAGAGGTGGAAGAAGTGATTGAACACCTGGAGATAACTCCTTTTCGCAGTAAGCCTACCCATGCCTTAAGCGGCGGACAGAAAAAACAGGTATCCATTGCAGATATTCTGGTTATGCATCCGGATGTGATTATATTTGACGAACCGGCTGCAGCACTGGACCCTAAGCACACCACCCTGGTAAACCAGATCATTGATCAATTAACCGACCAGGGAATTACGGTCATTATTTCCACCCACGACGTTGACTTTGCTTTAAAATGGGCGGATGATGTGGTATTGTTTAAAGACGGCACTGTTTATATGGAAGGGGCACCCGAGGAAGTCTTTGTAAATAAATCCGTGCTTCACCAGACAAATCTGGAACAGCCGGCTGCAATCCAGCTCTTTGAAAGTCTTTGCAAGAAGGGAGTCCTTCTCCCCTCTCTCCCACTGCCAAAAAGCCTGTCTACTTTAGAAGGCTATATTGAAAAAATAAGTACAAAACCACATTATGGAGGAACGAAATTGGAAGACACGAACAAGAAACAGGCAATTCTGGTTGTCAGCTTTGGAACCAGCTATGACGAGACCAGAAAGGTGACCATTGATGCCATCGAAAATTCTATACAGGAGGCTTTTCCTGAATTCAGGATTTACCGTGCCTGGACAAGTAAAATGATTCTGGCAAAAATCAAAAAAAGAGATGGTATCCACATTAACAATGTAAAAGAAGCAATGGAACAAATGAAAGCAGATGGGATTACGGATGTTGTTGTTCAGCCAACCCATGTTATCAACGGAATTGAAAATGATCTGATGCAGGAAGATGCACTGTCATACCAGGAATCCTTTCATTCCATACGCTTTGGAAACCCGCTTCTCACTACAGAGGAAGATAACCAGACTGTGATACAGGCTGTTTCCAGTGAATTTTCTTCACTTTCTGAAGATGAAGTACTGGTTATGATGGGACATGGAACAACCCATTATGCCAACGCAATCTATGCTGCACTAGATTATGCTTTCAAAGATTATGGCCATGAAAATATATACCTGGGTACTGTGGAAGCCTATCCTTCCATGTCCTCAATCTTAAAAATGATTGCTGCCAAAAAACCAAAAAAAGTTGTTTTGGCACCATTTATGATCGTTGCCGGCGACCATGCACGAAATGATATGGCTGGCGATGACCCGGAATCCTGGTACTGCCAGTTGAAAGAAGCGGGCTACCCCGTGGAATGTGTTTTAAAAGGTTTGGGTGAATACTCCAGTATTCGTAATCTGTTTATCAATCATATTCAAATGACTTTAAATGAAAAATAAATATGTAGATAAAAAGGGGCTGTCGGTTAATACCAATTTTTAGTCTCTGATTTTTAAGAAAGAGATAACCCTGATTATTTAGTGCTTGCCGTAGATGGGAACAAGGCAGAAATCCCAGCTTCTGACGAAAATATAAAAGTTTTTGGGGAAATGAATCCGGGTGTTGCAAGAGCGCTTGTCAGTTGTGTCAGCGATGTCAAGACCCAATTTATACTGGACATGCAGATTGGCTCAATCAAAGACAGTGAATCAGAACTTGCACAGAGAAATATTTCAAATGCAAAAGCAATGATAGGGGATATTCCAGTGATTGTTCTGTTTGACCGTGGATATCCCGGTTTAAAATTAATTGACTGACTGGAAAAACAGAATGTAAAATATTTGTTCCGGCTATCCTCAAATGTGCCGGGATGTTTTCCCGTATGACGGTATCCAGCTTTTGAAATTCCGTTTTTTTCTGTTTCAGCTTCGCAAGGGTAACACCGCACCCTATGACAATGCCAATTACCATAGGGAGAATCTTTCCCCCTATGGTCGCTGTAAATCCGATGGTTCCCACCTTGCCGGTATGGACATCTGGCATGACCCAGACTTTGTATCCCTGAAATACTTCATTATCACAAAGCATCTGTATCTGTGCCAGCGCATAATCTTCGATTGTATCTGTGAATATCTTTGCGGAAGTATAGACTCCGTTTACTGTTTTCATATAAAATCCTTTCTCCTATGGATGTTTCTTTGTAAAAATGGGTACAAAAAAACACCTCCTAATATCAGAGATGCCGGACTGCCCCAATAGAAGGGAATAGAATGTCAGCCTAAAGCTGATGATTTCGATTCTGTATATGCTGCCTTTGAATTGGCATAAGGACAATCCCATCTCTATAATTGATTCGTATATTGTCGTATGATAAATTTTTCTGTGTCATGATTGCCCTCCTTCCTGTGCTTAAATGAACAAGTTTCCCCGTAACCAAATTCCGCTGATTACAGATTTTAGTATATAGACCATTACTGAAATTATCAATCATAGAAAATATTTTATTCTATAAAAATCCAAGCATTAAACCATCCCACCATCTAAACCGCCCCTTATATACCCTATATCTCTGTAGTTTGCAGTCTATATTCTTCTGCATTTACACGGTTTGGGCGGTTTATCGGTTCTACAGACTGTAATCTTTTCTTCCTGCCTTCCGTTTGACGTTCAGAGTGGCGCAGCCCCATTGTGCTGCTACTTTCTATATCGAAAACCGTATTCTTTCTTGAGTCTTTCATAGATTTCAAATGCCACCGGACAAACCGCCACCGCCTCCAATACGGTATACAAACTATGCAGCCGCCCCGGCTGATCTGTGTATGGGTATTTCTTGCAACTATCCGGTTTAGACTTTCCCAATTTACAACTTCCGTCTTTATTAAGAAAGTCACACGGCTTATGCCTTGTTTCGTATGTATTTTCTATTTCATTTTTTACCAGATAAAAATCTACAAACTCTTCTTTTGTAATTTCCAGATGTTCAGCGTCCTTTTCCAAATCTTCTGCCGGAATACTGCCGTGGTACATTTTACAGCAGTTTCGGCATCTGCTACAATCATAAATTGCAAACAATTCATTGTGAAGCCTTTTAAATTGTTCATCCAGTGCTCTTTCACCAGCATTGCATTTTAGAAATGTGCGGAATTCTATATTTTCATCTTCCTTTTTCTCTGACTTAAATTTAATCATCCGTGGTGCAATCATTTTTTCTCCTCCATCTTTTATAATCCGCTTTGCATATCTGATTATACTGTCTTATTTAATAATACAACTTCTATTGAAATTCTTTCATATCATCAATATAATGATATGGTTCATATTCTGCATAAATCTCAGGACTATCCAATATCACTATCTGAACCTCTTCTGCCCGCAAAGCCTCTAAAGTTCCCGGAAGGCATCTTGCTTCATTAACTGTTTTACATCGGTATGCAAAACCCCCTCCTAAATGTTCACTGGTTGAAGAATAATGACCGTAACTTTTTTCCCATCAAAATATTTGTTAAAATTAGTTTCAAAATTTTGCCTGTCCTTTATTATCTTACTTCTATCGTATATATAAAAATAAATAAAGCCTGCACTATAATGAACAATATCCGCCTCAATTTCTTCCGTCAGTTTCTTCAAACTCATGGTGGTTCTTGTACATTTTGCTTCAATAATACAATTCAAAGAAGCAATTTTTATATCACTTCTAACTGCTCCTATCCCAGAGTCCTCTGTTACTTCCTTTCTGGTATCTTTATACAGTGGTTTTAAAACTGCATAAAGAAGATGCTGCAAATCATACTCATTTTCAATCTTGATTGCCTGTAAATCATCAGCCGTAAGTGTTGCCCTCTTATCAGGCACAACTTCCTTAAATGCCTCCAAAAATAAATAAAAGTCTTTCAAATATCTTTCAAGACAGTTCCGAGTATCCTTTCGTGAGCCATTTTCCATTTCATTCAAAATATCCCTCAAATAAAACATTAAGCTTTCTTTTGCCTTTATCATATTTTCTCTGGTTGACACATCTGAAAATTTGTTAGCAAAATATTTTCCTTTTGTCCTGGCACTTTGAATAATTTCATCCTCAAATTTTTCTTGCAGCATCATCTCGTCCAATTTTATTTTAAAGTTTTCAAATTGTTCAACATTTCTGACGCTTTCCAATTCTTCGATATATGTTTTCAATAAGTTATTCATGTGTTCTCCCCCATCTTAAGTAGAACAAAAACAACGGATCTAATATATATACTTTTCCATCTTTCCACTCAATCGCCCTATATATTTCTTCTCTTTCCTTTAGAATTATCTGTAAATTATTCAGATGGTTTTTAACTGACTGCCTATCCGGTGCTGTATCTTTGTCACCAATAAGCTCAATAATTCTGCAAAATATAGTATCAAAGTCTAATTCCATTTTCGGTGGATTTTTAGCAAAAGATTCCACTATCAATCCATATAGATCTAATTCCTTTTGACTCTTCGTTTTGAAGAGATTTCTTCTTTTTCCCCTTGGATTTGGTCCCTTTGCCATTACATTAGCCACATCAACGTAATTAAAATTTACAGTTGTAAACTTATAGGCAGTCTCCAACATCTCTGTACATACCATGTCCTCATTTTTATCTTCGAGCAAGGTACATATACTCAGACAAATATACTGCATGAGCTGGGGTGAAGTTAGGCATTCAACCGCTAATTTCTCAGCAACATCCTCCGTAATATCGATATTAAGCTGTTTAAACCCCATTAATGCAATCTCTTTTAAATCTTCCTCTTTCCATGCTTCAATATTAATGAGGCTTAATCTGCCGGACAAGTCTGCGTTCTGCCGGATTGCATCATCTGATCTATGAGGCAGAGATACTACCACTACTTTCAATTCACGTCGGATTGCATCTTTTAGCTGCTGAGCCATCTTGAGCTGCATTTCCTGAGACGCATAATGGAAGTCATCTATCACCAATACCTTCTCATTTTCTTTATAATATTGAATCACTTTATCTTTTGACATCACAAATTTTTCATTTCTGCTATCCTTTTCCCTACTTTGCTCCTGTGCTGCTTCTCTTTCCGTTGTAATCTCACCTGCATAAGGAAGACCGACTTTTGCTGCAACAACCGCCCAAAAATCCATCTCGCCATTAAAATCAGCGCCAGATATTTCAACAATATTATCGAAACCAATGACCTTCTCACACAATATCGTCTTTCCCATTTTAGAGGGGCCTATTAATGAAGTTAAACACCCCGCTGTTCTCAACGCCTGCTTCAATCGCAGCTCATAGGATATGCCTGTATCCTCATAATTTCTGGACACATATGTATACTCTGGATATGCCCCTGGCTTAAATACATTTTCTGCTTTTAATCCCATATTACTACCTCCTATTACTAATTACCATAATTATAGCACATTTTTATAGATTTTAAACATTTTATTTGTATTTACTTCAATTTACCCCTATTTATCATTATCAACCATTTTTTATTTATATTCTCCGCCCTTTCTATCATAGCATATTTTCCCATCTATTTTTCCTGCTGGCATTCCTATAACAGATCATTTACCACTGCAGTAAAATAGAGTTTCGCTTGCGAAACTCGTGCCTGCGGCGGTCGCATTGCGACATCTACATCGTACGCCGCAGGTGCGCATCCCCCGGAGGGTTTTTGTTACTTTTCTTTCAGTTCTTCCCAACGCTCATTGATCTTCATGACCTTGTTACGGCAGTTCATTTTTTTGTGCATTGTATTTATATAGGCACTTTGACTTATGCTCACAGCCGCTGCAATCCTCACATCCATATACCTCAATGGTCTGGGTGTAACCGCCCTGCTCCCTGCTTTCTGTACGAATATGGTGAAACTCTCTTCCCTCATAGCAGATATAGTAATGCTCATCCTCAAAGACCTGATGTCTCATGTTATAATACTTGCCAATAGCTTCTTTTTTCCGCTTCCATAAACAAAACCAATCCCTTCCCCTTCCGCAATCCGAAGCAGGTTTTTCTGTAGTTTTACAATTTCAAGCGGAGAACAATTAGCAATCTCTATGATTGTGTTATTTGAAAGCTTCTTATGCTTTGTCAGTTTTCGTTTCCGGTTTTCTGCAATCACACGTCTGACTTTTTCCATGCCTTCGATCACAAACATTCTTGCATCTCCAAAGTCGTATTTCGGTCCATATCCGTTTTCGCATAACAGTGCATTATATCTTGTATAAAGTGTATCTATGGTGTCCAGCAGACCAACAAGATGATAGTTGATGCTCCTACGCCAGACAAACGTATACCGGTAATTCCACAATACGGTCAACAGCCCTCACCCCCCACATGTTTGCGTAGGTAACCACAGCATACAGCATGATTGGATTATACCCGGTTCTTCCCTTATCTGAATAACAGGCAAGCAAGCCCGAAAATTCTAATTCCTCCATTACTTTTTCAGGGTATAGACTGGATCGTCATCGGGTAAACGCAATTCGAAGAAACTGAAGTTAATTTTCTGTTGCCCAAACTCAAAAAATTCGTCTTGTTTTAGCATAGTTACATTATAACATGTAGCGGGGAAAAGATGGTTGTCGTTAGCCATCTTTTTCTTTTTTTTAATATTTCAGGGGGACAGTTGTGACTCATTCGAGT
>OATB01001102.1_pt1 | contig 10809 bp, 2 predicted proteins | sample 1494941 | NCBI WGS metagenome assembly OATB01 (sample SAMEA2579931, study PRJEB22360) | human gut metagenome | reverse complement strand
ATGCTCCATCGCCGTATTCAATGCGGCTGCACTGTCCTCTGTATAGCTGCTCAGATCCATTTTGGAAATGGCATTGTATAAGGATTGTAACTGTGTTAAGTCAGCCAGAATACTTTCCAGCTGTGCGATTGCTTCCTGAAGCTTTCCTACTTGTATATCCACATCATCCTGAGTGGCAAAATCATTTTCATATACTGCTTTGGCTTCTGCAATAGCTGCTTTCAATATTTCAAAGCTTTCTTCGGTATAAGCATCCGGTATATACGCTTCTGCTGTTTCCAGCTGCTGCTGCAATGCAGTTTTATCCACTTTCCGATTTTCATCCGCATAGGTACGCAGAGCATCCACTGTGATATTTCCGCCTTTGTTTTCCAGACGAATTGTATGCTCACCATAAGGCAGATCCGTTTTACTGAATACACACATCTGATTTGCCCGTTTAAAGTATTTCTCATTTGGAATCAGAGAATTTACATCCGGCTGTTCTTCTCCGTCTATGGTTACTCCCAGAAGGCATCCATCGGTATTGACCGTTGTGATCACATCTATTCCGGTTCCCGTAAAGGTATATTCTGCTGCATCACCTGTCTTGTTTCCATAATGAATATCCCGGTTATATTCGGTTACCCCATCCGGATCCCCGCCTCTGCCATTGTAATAGGTGAAACTTCCGGTATAGGTAATTGCCGGATCATCATCATTTACCACTGCATCCGGTTCCATGCCATCAACGGTTACGTGGATTACTTTTGCCAGTGTATCGTCTTTTGGATGTGTCAATGTTACATCCGTGTTTCCTTTTCCTGTTCCGTTGATTTGCAGCCCGTCTGCCTTACTCCATACTGCCGCTGCAATTTCTTCATCACCAGATTTTACAATTAAATCTGCCAGGTTTGTATCCGCATCTGTAGACACCTTTATAAATTCCCGGTCTCCCACAACCTTTAACTCTACCTCTTCGGCAGAAACTTTGATCTCCGGTTTCGAAGCTGCTTTTGTTCCATAGACTTCCAGTTCTGAGACATTCACATATCCGGAATAGTTTCCGTTCAGTCCGTAGAACCCGCTGCTGAGGAGGCGTACATACCGTCCTGCTGCCGGTTTGTCAAGAATAAAATCATTGCCCAGCTCAAAGCTGTAGAACGTCTGGTCAGTACCTGTTCCACATCCCATGCTGTTGTCTGTGTCTGTGTTTAGGACTGTTGTTGTATTTTCCGGTGCAAAATCACTGGTTACTGATATCTGGATTACCACATCCCGGAAACGTCTCAATTCTTCATTATTGTAATTACGGAAAAACTGCGTCAGGGAAATTGTATCAATATCATATACGGCTCCCAGATCAATCTGGTATTTAAGCTTCTCTGACGTTCCATTTGAACGTGCTGTCCATGGAGTATCCTTGCTGGCATAATCCAATACCTTTCCGTCATTCAGTCTGCCCGAATCTGTCATGCTGTCACTGTTCAACGTTTTCTTCAGAGCAATATTTTCCCTGGATGATTTTCTGAACGGAATTGCCTCTGCAGATGCTGTGATATCTTCCTGCGTCAGTTCCGAGCCATAAAAAGCAAATTCATCCACTAAACCGTTATACTGCAGTTCCCTGGCGTTTTCTTCATTCAGTTTCGCTCCTATAGTAAGAGAATCCCCTATTGTTACACCAGCCAGAGACACTTCTCCCATCTTTGTTCCATTCAGATACAGAGCAAAGTTATCTCCGCTGCGTAAAACTGAGAAATGGTTCCATGCCTGGCGGGATTCACCGCCCGTCACCTGTTCCATTGCAAATTCCTCACCTGCTGCCAGGGTTTGTGTCTGTGTTCCGTCTGAGATTTCAAGCACAAGTTTTCTCTGCTGGAGAGAAAGCACCAGATTACCGCCCTCATCCGATAAAAGTACTTGTTTTGGAGTACCTCTGACATGGGTAAAGTCATCCTCTGTATCCGTGACTTCATTGTCTAAAAATAACTGGGGTTTAAACCATCCGTTCACGGTAAATGTATCCAGCCCAGCTATCGGTGAATCCGGAACGGAAATGTAGTTCTGATTTTTTTCATACATATAAGCTCCCCGCCCAAAAGGAGTTCCTATACGCATATACTGTCCGTTTATAAATCTGGCATCGTACCCCTGAACCGCATTGGCAATTACTTCGCCCTTTGCCTCATTCATATGGTAGAGTGCCTTCAATGACTGATTTTCGTCTTTTAACTGTAAGCCATCCATCGCTGTCTGCAGACGTTTTTTAATATCCACTATCTCAGACGGCATCATACTTTCCGGATCCATGCTGTCAATTTCAGCAAGAATTGCTCCAAGAGAACTGTAACTTTCCTCTGTAAAAAGATCCTTATCCAATGAAAGTGCCGAATCTGCTGCTGCACTGAATGAGGCAAATCCCGCTTCATTCAAAAGTGCTGCCTCCGATTGCAGAAGCGCTACATTATACAACGAAACCTCGCTGATATCACCGCTGAAATAATTCACACGGTCACCGCCTGCGTTGTTCCTCATGGCACCGGCAAACATCGCATTCTGCGTATCATTCACACCAATGTCAGCCGTCTTTGTATCTACCGCTTCTCCATTTAAATAAAGTGTAAAGGTCTGTCCGTCCCTGGCTGCTACCGCCAGATTCCACTTACCGGGTTGAATGGTTCCGCCTTTTAAAACAACTTCTTTGCCCTCTGCATCACTGGCATGGAAGTCCAGGCTGCCTGCTTCAACTGCAAGTGTCAGGTCATCCGTCTTAATTCCCTCCTGTCCCTGGCTTAACAGGGTCTGTCTTTTCTCTGAATCCGTTTTAAACCACATGCTCAGAGAATAGCTGTCCAATCCCTTTAGCAGTCCGCTGCCCAGATTGCCATAGGAAGTTTTTTCTTCTTTCAGTCTGGCTGAAGATCCGTATGTCTGCTCCAGGGTTTCCATATAACTTGCTTTTCCGGTATAATTGCCAAAAGCATCCGTAATCAGCCCTTCACCCGCTTTTTCAAAACCAAACTTTGCGATGTATCCATATATCACTTTCTGTTCATGCGCTTCCATAGGATTCTTTGCCGCAGATGCATCACAGATATTTTCCACCTTCAGGGTATACGGCTGCAACCTGGATAGCGCGTCTGTAGTCAGAGTGGCTTTTGCCCCCTCCACCCGGACATTTTTAACCTGTATACCATCTGAAATGCTGTAATTTCCAATATTTCCTGCCGTTTCAGCATCGACCTTTTCACTAAACAAAATTTCAATGGAAGTGTCACTTTTTGCTTCTACTTTTGTAATCACCGGTGCTTTATTATCCGTTAATGTATTTACGGTTAAAGGTTCGCTTAAGCTTCCTTCCACGCCTTTAGCAACTGCTTTTACAGTATAGGCATAGTTCTTCTGCTCTGCCAGGGAAGTATCCTGATAGGTATTCTCCATGGTCTGTGCGACCAGTTCTCCATCGCGGTAAACCATATAGCTGTCTACGGTAACTGCCGGTTTATCAATGACTGTTCCGTTTTCAGTCATTTTAAAGCTAACGTCTTTGTCCCAGTTCAGTACCACAGAATTTTCCGTCGTTTCCTTTGCTGCCAGTCCGGTTACTTTTCCCACCTCCAGGCTGACATTTGGGGCCTGTGCAGAGTCATAAATACTATAATAGGTAAAGCTCATAGGCGGTAAAGTTACCTCCAGCTGCGCATTACCATTGGAGTCAATGGACAATACCTTTGCCTGTACACCTTCACGCATAAATACTGCCTGTCCGTAATCTCCGTCTGCTGCATCCGGCTGTCTGTAATTTGGTTCAGACTGGGGAAGCCAGCTGTAGTTCGGCGGATATGCGCCATATCTATGGACATCTTTTCCCATAGAATCCTTAAGTGGTACAGGCGGATAATTCAACCCTTCAGCCAGTCCGGTATAATACATAGGCACATTAATCACTTCTGTCCGCTTCTCATCCGTCTGGTTATATACCCACAAAAGTCCTTTTTCTCCTTCATTCATGGCGTTGACATGATATAAAGTATCCATTTTGACACCACGCTGCCTGTTGGTTCCCGCAGCGTCATAAGCCGCCTGTGAAATATGTACCATGTCGGAATTCACGATTCCCCGGTAACGTTTGTAGAATTCTACCCATTTATTCAGGATATCCTGTGTTCCGTCGTCAAACAGTGCCGGTCCACGGAAATCGGAGTTAACGCCGTTCCCGATATTCTGTGCAATAACCCAGTTGTAATCCTCTTTCTTTTCTTTAAATGGCTGGAATGCAGCATCTCCGCCGCCTCCGTGGTATTCTGCAAACGGTACATGGGACCAGCTCATGGACATGGTACGTCCATAGGAAGCATTATGCATCAGCTGACGCCCGTACAGCAGCTGCTCCTGCCTTGGCTGGCTCCAGGCTGCTTCTTCGTATCCGATTCCGCATTTGTTGGCGCCGTTTAAATAATACCATGCAGGCACTTTTACAAATACTCCCATGTCGCGGAACTCCGCACACATCATGCGGACACCATTTTCCCACTGTTTTACCTGGGAATCAAATACCCCGTTATGGAACTTATACTTTGAAGCTTTTCCGGTAACCGTGTCTTCCGGATTTGCCGGGTCTGTTTCTTTGTCCCGGTTCACATGCTGTTCTCCACAGTTGCAGTAGTTGCCCGGATAGGTTCCATCAATCTCCACACAATCCATACCTGTGTATTTCACAAAGTTTTTAAAGTTGTCCCAGTAATCATCGAATGCTGCAGATGCCAGACACATGGAAGCCCCCCACTGTCCTTCTGCATTCGTACCATACTCTTTAGACTGAGCGTACTGCCCTCTCGTATACTGCGCCTGGTAGATGCCAATTGCAATTCCTTTGGTGTGTGCATAATCTACCAGTTCTTTGTATTTATCCAGAGTCGCCTGATCCCTTGCAAGCATCTGTTTGGATTCATCCGGGGCACTGTAGGACTGAATGATCATTTCAAATTCTGCCTCTGCCGCCTGGTCAATCACTTCCTTTGTTAATCTGCCCGTATTATGGTGGGTCAGCGGATTATCTGTGATCCACGGAAACAGCGTCCGGTAAATGCCAAGGCGTTCCCGCATTTTCAGTTCAAACCAATAGGTGCTGTGGACAAATTCATAGGTGTCAAATCCCACCATAGACTCGCCTTTTTCCAGCTCGTATGCCGGTCCCACTTCATAGCAGGTATGAGTAATATCCTTTAACTGCAGGAAAGGGCTTCCTTCTTTTTCCAAATCACACTTGCAGGGAAGCGGACGGTTAATTGGAAGTGTACTCTGATCTCCGCAGGTATAAGTCGTTTCCAGTGCCAGCAGGTCATCCATGTTTTGATTTCCCTTAATTACCTCTGGTGCCAGACGTCCGATCATAATCTGGCTGTCTCCTTCATTTACGATCTCCACCCGCTTTTTCATAGCCGGTATATTATCATACATTTCATAAATGATTTTAATTTTAATTCCCTGATAGGCCTGGGGAAATGATTCGGGAGCCGAGAAGAGAAACTCCAGATGCTTTCCTTTCGGGGGCCATTCCTTTGAAGCCGGGTCTCCATATATTTTATTTGACGTCCACTCGAACGGCTTTTCACAGCTGTCGCTGACTGTATATCCGTCAAACACAAAGGTGTTACTATTTTGAGATCCTCCTACATAGAAGTAATCCGGATCTACCTTAATACAGCTGTCCGGTATGTCAATCGTATTATCTGCAGAAGCGATTGAATCCCTGTGTATTTTGATCCCTTCATCACTGTAAACTTCCCTGTATGGCTTGTCATAAAGCCCAAGATAGACTTCCGGAAGCGCTTCTTCCCCATCCATCATCTCTTTGTCTATATACAGATTTTTATAGCTGTCTGTATAAAATTCCGTTCCGTCCTCCTTGGGGACCTGAAAGCGGCGTTCTATGATGCCGTTTCCAATTGTAATACTTCCCTCATTCTCCGTGACCGTAACCGGCAGTGATTCATCTGTTTCCAGCCAATGGCGCTTACCATTTACTGAATTTTCAAGTCCTTCTACCACCTCTCCTTTCTCATTGACATAGGGTGACGCGATCCAGGGCTCATCTGATGCACCTTCCACCGCGGCACCCGCTTCTGCATTTGTCCCGGGGGCAGCCAGCGTGTCGAGATTCGGTACTAATGTACAGATTAACGAGCTTGCCAGCGTCAATGCGAGCCAGCGTGTCAAACCATAAACCTTTTTCTTCATCCTTGTTCCTCCTTCTTATAAGTTTCCTTTTTTTAAGACTGATTTCTCAGGATACTTCATTCTTTCTTTCTGATTCCGGAAACTTGATATAATCACATTATAGCAAGCATTTGTTTTAAAGCGTGAGGAAGGATTTTACTTGTTTAGGGGGATTTTTTTTACCCGTGCTGCATTGGATCATAAACTGTAAATTGCGTGCCTGATATCTGTGTAACGAACAGAAAAATCACCCATGAACAAAAATTGTTCATGGGTGCTGAAAATAAAATTAAGCATCTGTTTTGTCTGTCTCAATTATGATACCAGAATTCATAAACTCCCCCCGGAACTTGGCAGACACCGTTTTGAATTTGTACATCCGGATGGCTGCAGGTATAAACCATATGATCATACAGATTTGGAAGATGGATAACCGCATTCGTATTAACCGGAACCGTAACTGCCATATAACAGGTATCTGCATTTTTTTCACAACGAACCTGTATCTTTCCTGTGATTGCCTGATATTCACAGTTTATCCAATTCAGGCCTTCCACAAGCCGAGGCGCAATGCGAATGTTGCTAAAACCATCTTTTGAAGTAATACCTGCCACTTCACTGTAAAACCACTCCACAATCTGCCCCATCATGTCATGATTCCTGCTTCTGGCATCATCCCGCCAGAATTCCGGCAGGGTAGTTTCTCCCTGTCGGACAAACCTATAGTAGCTTGGATGCTCCTCCTGCATGATCATATCCTGTATCAGATCATTTTTTCCAAGTCCGGCAAGGGTTCTGAATATAAACCGCAATCCGATTTCTCCCGAAGAAAATCTGCCTTCTTTGGTAACCTGAAGTAAGCTTTTCTCAACCGAAGTTCTCTTATCCTCAGGCACCATGCCAAAATATAAGGGGATTGCCTGATTTGCCTGCGTCTTCTTTTTTTCTGTGCAGTCATAAGCATCGTATAACCATTGGCCAGTAGCTTCATCGTATTTCAAAAGCGCTTCATTATAAGCGGCTTTCACTTCAGAAGCTTTCATCTGATACTCCAATCCGGCTTTGCTGTCTCCATTTTGATAAGAAAATTCTGAAAGCAGGCAGAGATCTTTAAATAAAAATGCTGTCTCAAGATTCTCCCGGCTTTCCCCCTTATTCTGCTGTATTCCCCAGTCTCCCAGCCCGTGGCATATAAAGTGTTCCTTGCCTGAATGCCCATAAATAAAAGGATAATTCTGATATTTCTGATATTGGTAATCAACATATTTTTTCGCTGCAGCGTAGTTCTCTCTGATCACTCTGCAATTCCCATAGAACTGATTTTGAAAATCAGCCGCTAACAAAATACTGCTTCCCCAGGGAATAATATCCCAAAAGCTGCCTTCCCCAAAATCTGTAATAAATTTCGCATATCTTGGGGCTATGGATGGAATAAGGCCGGCTGAGTATTCGTGAGGAAAACAACCGGTATCCCAATCCCTCTCCCCATCCTCATATTGTGCCGCTCTCATGTCAGCGGAAATTTTTTCCCATAAGGTATCCACGTTTTTCAGATACATAATCGAAGGACCCATCAGATGATTTGGTTCCAGCCACCCAAGTTTTTCTATGGAGGGGCAGTCTGTGTGTATATGGTTCAGATTGCTTTCCACTGCCATTTTCACCAAACCATGTATTTGTTCGTACCGTTTGTCAGAGCAGGTAAACTTTCCCGTATCTTCAGCTGCTGATGTTACAAAATAACCTTTTACATCCAGAATGCAGGGAAGCTTGTCATTGTTTTCATCTCTGGTAACCCCCTCAACCATCACCCATCTTCCGGCTGAATAAGAAAACTTTGGACGCCAGATCTCCGTTTTTCCACTTCCGGACAGAATATAAGAGCACCAGGTTTCTGTAGTTTTTTCACATTTTCCTTCAACGCTCATCTTCTCAACGGGCGTGATCTTTATTTTCTGCCCCTTCTTTCCTTTTACGTGAATTTCAAACTGACCGGACATATTCTGGCCAAGGTCAAATACGAAGCAATGCTCTCCCTGCTGCATAATCTTCCTGGTTTCATAAATTTTTTTCACGATTACAGGAGGATACAACATTGGGGTAAGGTGGCCTTTAGGACAATTTTCTTCCTTTAATTCCACAGCCCTGTCTTTTGCAGTCCTGTGATACAGTTCACCGTACCCTTTCCATTGACCCGCATCATAATCCTCTGAACCATAAACGTTTGCAAGCAATGTTGGACTTGGTGCTGTCCACCAGTGTCCGTCGGTAAATACATTCTGTCTGGTACCATCTGCAAAATAGATTGTAATCTGCGCAATGCAGGTAAGATATTTACCATATGGCTGATAACGATGGTTCAGCGTATAAAAATGCCTCTCTTCTGAGGTGTCGGCAATATACCAGCCGTTACCAACCTCTATGCAAATATTGTTTTCTCCGTTACATAAATGATCTGTAATATCATAAGTCTGATAATGTACATGCTTATTAAAATCTGTCCAGGAACCGTCCAGAACAGAACTGCCTGCCTTTTTTGCATTTATTACGGCTTCATACTGCCCTAAACCGCAGACTGATAAATAAGCCGCACTTACTTCTTTTCCTATATCGAACATGGTCCCTGTGAAAAAGGGTTTCTTCGTCAGGTTGGAAATCCATTTTCCACGCCATTCAGACTGACCACAAACCCCGCTGATGAAATATGCCTTATCGCTTTTTTCCTTACATCCATTATTATCTGTGATTTCAATCACTATTTCATATTTTACATGGGTCTTTAACGGAAATTCAGCCTCAATACCATTTTGCCGGCTGCTATATTCCACTCCGGAATCATAAACCGTTTTTTCACCATCACTGATTACTATGCGATAAGCCTTCTGCTGATTTCCAGAATCTCTTTGGGTATATTCCCACTTAATTACAGGCACTCTTTCTATTCCCGCCTGAACTGTACAATTTTGAAGCTTAACCTGTACTGCCTTCATTTTTCAACCCTTTCTGAATCATTTTTCCCGGACCACTCATCCTTTTACTGCACCGGCTGTCATACCCGCTACTATATATTTCTGGGCAATCAGATACACAATCAGAATTGGAATTGCCGTAAGTACCATATCTGCAAATACATAATTCCAATTACTGAAATATTTTCCATAAAAATTATATATTGTAAGAGGCATGGTATATTTAGACGGACTGCTTAAAAAATACAGCGGAAGCTGAAAATCATTCCACACATTCATGGCAAAGATTACACTGCTCGTAGCAATTACCGGTTTGAGCAGAGGCATTATTATGGTAAAGAATAAGCGCCAGATTCCACATCCGTCTACATTTGCCGCCTCATCAATCTCTTTTGGTATACCCGAGATAAAACTTGTGAATAAAAAGGTATTAAAAGGCAGATTGATTGATACATAGATGAGGATAATTCCAAAAAAAGAACCGGATAAATGCAAAACATTCAACATCAGATAAGTGGTAATGATCTGCATAGGAGCAATCATTCCCAGAAAAAAATAATTGTAAAGATTTTCTCCTCCCCTAGTCTTTTTTCTTGCAATTACAAAGGCTGCCATTGCTGCACAGCAAACGCCGATCACAGTTGCACTTCCTGTAATAACCACACTGTTAAAAAAGGATCCAAGGATTTTTCCGGTTTCAATAACAAATGCAAAGTTTTCAAAGTGCCATTCACTGGGAAGTCCAATGGTAAACTGCGCTGCTTCCACCTGGTTCTTTACACTTCCAAAGAACATAATCAGAAGCGGAATAATAATGATCAGACTAATGACGATGATCACAATTTCCAATATTGCTAACTTTAATTTTCCTTTTCTTTCTACCATTATGCCTCAATCTCCTTACTTCTCAAAAATTTGTTCAGCCCTATGGTACACATGCAGACAATCACAGTCAGGATCAGACTCATAGCACTGGATTTACCCAGAAATCCCGCTGAATAGTTTTTGTAGACATACGTAGCCAGAACCTGAGTAGCAAATCCCGGTCCACCATTAGTCAGAACATAGACATTGTCAAAAACCTTCAGACCGGCAATCAGACTGGATGTGATTACAACCGTAAAGGACGGAACCAGCAAGGGCAGCGTTACCCTGAAGAACTGCTTAAAACCGGTTGCCCCATCTATTGCTGCCGCTTCATAATAATCCTTTGGAATGCCCTGCAAACCGGCAATAAAGATCATCATTGCAAATCCTGTACCTTTCCAGATATCGGTCCAAATTACGCACCACATAGCGGTAGCTTCATTTCCAAGCCATACAATATCACCGCCATACCCAAAAAATCTCAGGATCTGATCAAACATACCATCTGCTTTAAAGAAAGAAGTAAAGATAAGTCCAACTACTACACCGCTGAGTATACTTGGTATATAGAAAACGCTTCTTAAGACACTCCTTGTTTTAAGCGGCTTCACCAGTGCCACTGCCAATAATACAGCAAATATTACTTTTACAACGGTCGTTACAATTGCAAATAAAAATGTATTTTTTATTGCCAGAAAAAAATACTTATCTTTGAAAATTTTTATAAAATTTTCTATACCATTAAAAGTAAAATTGTATAAATCCCGGATGC
>OATB01001097.1_pt1 | contig 10841 bp, 12 predicted proteins | sample 1494941 | NCBI WGS metagenome assembly OATB01 (sample SAMEA2579931, study PRJEB22360) | human gut metagenome | reverse complement strand
TTATAGGTTTTCTAGCGGGTTGATTGTTATTCCCTCCCAAAAGCCAACAACTTTGGTAATAGGAGAGGTGATATTTATGCAGATGTAAAGTAATTTAAAATAGGCATGTTCATTTAGAATATTATCAACTAAGGTTAAATAAGTCTTTAGATATTTAGGTTTTATAAAATAAAATATTTCAACATCAGTAATGATTTTGGTAATAGGGCTTTTCCAATAATTACATAATAATTATTTCGTAGAAACTTAATTTTATCACCAAAAATTAGTTGATTATAAAGAAACTTTTCATTCGGACTTGTATTAAGGGTTTGTGATTAAAAACATATTGTTACTATTCAAACTATGAACAACACAATTCCCATTTAAGTTATATGAATTATACAAGTATCATTTTGTTTTCTAGGACATGCGGTACGGAAGAAACACCATCTAGGTTCTATTGATTTTTGCGAAAGCCAAATCATTAACAAAACACCTCTCTTTCAGTTAGTTACCTTCTAATCTCCAACACCAGTACAGAGGGTTACAACCATTATACTGAGTACAAACTCTTATGACACATGCACCTCTAGGTTTAATTTCGTTATAGTCTTTTAACCAATTCATATTCATATGCTCCTTTCCTATTGTTTAAAGATTGATATAACAAGATTTATTCCAACACCATCTCCATGCGCAACCCCCATTATTTGGACAAGAAACTGAGATACAAGTTTTAATTCCGCAAGTTAAACCTGAACAATTGCCACGCAGTGAAGGTTCACTAAAATTTAACCAATTCATTTCAAATTCCTCCTTTCTATTTAATTATGAAAAATATAATAGTAGGCAGAAAAATGACTACTATTAAAATAACAAAAATAATTAATAAAATTTTAAGAATCTTGTTCATCATTTATTCCTCCTATATTTAACAATTTAAAGTTTTAAAATCGAGTAAGAACTTTTTACATTTAATTTTTGATGAGAAGAAATAACAACAATTTTTTCTTTTGATAACTCTTCAACAAAGTTTGTGATTAATTTGGCGTTGTAAGCATCTAAGGACGATATTATTTCATCAAAAATAAAAATATCTGGATTAGTTAGTGCAGCCCTAGCTATACATAATCTTTGTGCCTGTCCACCAGAGATAGTTTCACCACCCTTATAGATGTAAGTATCATAACCATTTTCTAACTTGCTAATAAATTCATGCAAATTTAGTTTTTTGCAGATATCAATAATTTCTTCTTGAGTAATATTTTTGTTGTATAATTTCAAATTATTAGAAATAGTTTCTGAGAAAATAAGACTTTCTTGAGTCACGTAGCATATTATTTTCCTATATTCTTTATTTGGAATATTTTGTATGTTAACTGTATCAAAAAAGATCTGTCCTGAATAACTTGTTATTAGTTTGGTCAGTATATTAAATAATGTAGTTTTTCCAGAGCCGCTTTCTCCACTAACTAAGTTAATACTACCACTACGAAATTCAAAATTCAGATTCTTTAATATATGTTTGCTGTCTACATAGTAATTCAAATTATTTATTAGGACAGTATGAATATTTTCGGTCTTAATATAATTCTCTTCAACTACCTTAAAATGATACTTACCGTTTGTTGTTATATTATGGATTCTTTCTAAGGAGACAAGCATATTTTGAATACTGCTATTTATTTTTGTTAGGCTTAATGCCGATTGCTTGAACTTTTCGGAATAGGAATTGAAAGATATCAGGGAACCTAAAGTAAATGTCCCCATGAATATCATATAAATTCCTAAGATGAGAACTACCATATTATTTATGAACAAGACAATTTGAAGTAGAATTTCGGATTTTGTTTCAATTAGTATTTTTGTAATACCTATATCATAAATATTTCTGATTTTGCTAGTGAAGTGGTTACCCCGATCAGTCTCTTTATTGAAAATTTTTAGCAATTTAAAATTATTGAGAGATTCTGTGATAAATGAAATATAGTCATCATGTTCATTTTTCAATTCCAGTTGTTTTTTTCTCAATTTTTTTCCTGTGAAATAATATATAAAACTTGTAATTGGAAAAATCAATATGAAAATGATGCTTAGTGTAGAGTTTAAGAACAGCATAATTCCAATTGTAATGAAAAAACTTAAAATATCTATGATCATACTTAAAAGAGTAGATAAAATATTTGAAAAAACCATAGCATCTTCTTCAATAAGGTTTAACAATTTACCGTCGTTATTTATTAGAAAATCTTTGTAGGACATCTTAAAAATAGAGTTGAAAATTTTTTTTTCATATCAATTTCTATCTTACTGACTATTTCAATTGTTTTTTTGTTCTTAATATATAAGAAAAACATTGAGAAAACAAAGAAAGTAGCCATGAATAAAAGATTATTAACTATTGCTAAATTTGAAAATGTTGTTACACCATCTATTACTTTTCCTAAGAAAAATGGTTGAGTAAGATTTATTAAATTTGCCATTATTGTTGCAAACAATAATGAGGAAAATTCCCATTTTGATAGATCTAGTTCTAAAATATATTTGAAAACTAAACTGATTTCTTTTTTCATTAACCATCTACCATCTGATTTGAATATACTAGCTCAATTAGTTTTTCTGCATTGTAGCGTATAGAATTACATTTTCTTTCAGAATTAATTGTTATATAAGGACATCCTCCCATACATGCTGGCAGTACCTTACACTCCATACATTTTTTATCAGTAATTGCTTCATAATTCAAGTATTCAACCATAACATTATTATACAAGGGACCTTCAACAACATTTCCAACAGCTTTTTCTTTTCTACCAATTTCATTCCAACATTTATACAAATCGCCTAGTGGATCAATTACATAATTATTCAATGAAATAGCACCACAAATCCCTAAATTTTGACCAGGAATATTTATTAAATTAAATCCTCGTTTAAGTGCTTCAATATAGAAATTGAACTCTTCCTCTGAGAATTCTTTATCGCTAAAACATTGTGGATTAGGCTTTTGCGAAGCGCTATCATCTACTGCAGCGATATAAAAACCTAATTTATTTCGAAGACCTTCTTCTTCTAAAATATCTAAAATTTCATGAACTCTAGATATATTAGTGCGGTCTACGTTTACTCGAATAACTATCTCCAAAAGATCATATGAATTTTTGATATTTTCTAATATGGTATTGAAAGTTTTTTTACCATTCCTAGGAACTCTACGAGTATCGTGGATATCTGGGGGTCCATCTAACGTAATTTGAGCAGTTTTAACCCCTAAACTGGCTAATAATTCTGCATTTTTTCTAGACAGGTAGAATCCATTTGTAATTATATCTGCTTGATAGCTTTCTTTTAAAGATTCATTTTCAAACAATTTGTTAGTAATTCTTTCGATATTTTTAATGCCCAATAATGGTTCTCCACCATACCAACAAATACCAAAAGGAGTATTTTGTATGTAAAAATTTTTTATGAATTCTATTGTTTCATTCTCGATTGTTTGAGTCATTGTATTATATCTAACTCCTTCTTCAAAACAGTAAGGACATGCAAAATTACATTTCATTGTGGGAGCAATAGTAAAACTAATTCCTTGAGTGTTGAAACGAGTCGCATTGTTTAGTACCTTTAGTTGTGACACTTCATCTACTTCATCTGAAACAAGCATACTTCCTTTAGTCAATTCTTTCTCTAAATCTTTTTTATTACATTTTTTTCCTTTTTTTAAATTAAGATATTCATTTTTATATTCATTGTTAAGAAATAGAACACCAGAAGAAAAAGTATTATAAACTATGATTCCATCTGGAATTTCTTTTTCAATATTAAATGTAGATAATTTCACAATGATCACTCCAATCCAGCTAGAATTTCTAAAAATAAAGTTAGTTAATAATTAATAAAACAATTACCGTTGTATGAAGAGCATTTTCTGATTTTGCAGTTAGCGCTGTTACTTGTACAATTGAATAATGTACACGTTATAACACCTCTTTTTTCTATTTTTGTTTCTTCAGTAAGCCATTTCATAGTAAAAACCTCCTTTTTTATATATTACACAAGAAAGCGATTTCAGTCAATACTGTAATGATATTTTCTTCTGTATTTTATTTTTTTAAAATAATTCACAAAAATTTTATTATTAAAATGAGATGTTTTAGATGATATTTTAAGAAATGTAATTTGTTTTTTTATTTAATGACTTTGATCAGCCAAAATCTCTAAAGAGTTTTCGATAAAAAAACACGCATACTGCGCGTGGAGGTCAGAGCTTTAGCGATAAAAACTCCTTTCGATATAATAGATAAAGGCTACCAACCGTTATCAAATCGAAAGGAGTTTTTGAATGTCGAACGACGATAAAAGTTTAGCACATACTCGTTGGAATTGTAAGTATCATCTTGTGTTTACACCAAAATATAGAAGAAAAGTAATCTATGGTCAATTGAGGCGAGATATAGGGAAAATACTAAGAAAATTGTGTGAAATGAAAGAAGTCGAAATCGTTGAAGCGCATGCAATGCCCGACCATATCCATATGTTGGTAAGAATTCCACCGAAGTTGAGTGTATCAGGTTTTATGGGTTTCTTAAAAGGAAGAAGTGCAGTAGTCATTCATGAACGTCATGCGAATTTAAAATACAATTATGGAAATCGATATTTTTGGTCAAAAGGCTATTATGTGAGCGCTGTAGGACTGAACAAAAAAACGATAGCTAAGTATATACGAGGACAAGAAGCAGAAGATCGAGTAAGGGATAGTATAAACAAAAGAAAGTATAAAGATCCATTTAGGAAGTAACAACTAGATAAGAATAGAAAGTATAGTATTGATTGCTTTTATTTTTTCAGCATTTGATAATAATTCGTAATGTGATACGTAAAAGTCATAGTTATATGTTTGACCATCGATCCAGTTTTTAGGTTGATCGGTGACTGAATTAGATAGATCAAATTCATTTTCATCTAATCCCAAATTTTTTGTTGCTGGCTGATAGGATTCGCCTTTCTTAATCGTTTTGTAATATACGTTATCGACATAAATTTTCATATTGAATGTATCAACTAATTCTACTTTTTTGTAATCAAAACTGATTGTAGTATTATTATTTACTATGACAGATTTTACATTATATTCGTTTAAGATGTAGCCGCTAATTTCTTCCGCAAAGTCTGTGTACTGCTTATCTTTTTCAATCATTTCACTTTTAGTCTTTATAACTTTACCTTCACAAATTACATTTACAGTCACCTTATATTTAGTGACAGGCGTTGGCTTTGGTGTTGTCGATTCCTTTTTAGTACCGTACCATGCTATTCATTCATTTCTCCAGCCAACTTTTAACAGCTTTTTTTGTTCTGCATAGTTTACCGTGTAACTTTGGGAACTAGCTTTTGCATTTTGATTATACGCACGATATAGTGGTACAGTTTTTTCGTGTCTGAATACCATCCGATTCTCTAATACTTCCAACCAACTTTATTAAAATGATTCTTTTCATTAGTGTTTGCCGTGTAAAAATGCTCTCCGCTGTTTGGGTTGTACAAACGATGCAAACATTGCTAAGCTTAAATATAAAAGTGTCACTAATTTTTTCCTTTTCATTTTTCGTACTCCATTTCTAAATTAACAACTGATGTAATCATATCAAAAAAAGTACTAATAAATTTATTTAATGTCTAATAAAAGGTCTTTTGATTTCTAAACAAAATGGTGAAATACCTTTAATCTTGATTGAGAGAGTTTAAAGGGGATAGCCATTATGAAATTAGAACAGGAAATAGTGAATCGTATTAGAGAACTCAGAACTTCTAAAAACATGACTCAAGAACAGTTAGCTGATAAAATTGGGTTTGCTGTTTCGTACTTGGGTAGGATTGAATGAGGGAAGTCTGCAAACATTCAAATAAGTACACTGGAAAAAATTATCGAAGCCCTTGATGGAGATTATCCAGCTTTCTTTTCATTTGGAACAACAACTAATAGAGAAGCTGCTGTTATTCACGCTCTATCTTTATCAAAGAATAAAGATGAACTGCTCAATATTATTGAAAGAATTGTTAATATTGAGCAAAAATAGATTGTAGAGACTGTAAATATTGGCGGTTTTTTTATTGTGCATATACATGAGATAGAGAATAAATTTTTGCTGAGGTTTATGCTTCTAAATGCTTTTTTCCTGTTAATAATGGAAAAACGTTTCATTTATTGTGGTATAATAATAATAGTTATTTAAAAAGGTGAATGATATTATCTCTAATAGTAGAGGAGTCTTAAGGGAGGAATTATTATGAAATTATCAATTGTTAATTTTTCGGATGTTCATTTTATGGCAGGAAATAATTCTATATTAGAAAAAAAACAGCAATTGATCAAGGCGATAGCTTCTAGAATTAATAGTAGTGAAAAAAAATTATTTCTAATGAATGGAGATTCTGCATTTAGTGGAAAACAGGAAGAATATGATGTTGCATTTGATTTTTTTCGGATGTTATTTTTGAATTTGAAGGAACTGATTTTTTATGTGTTCCGGGTAATCATGATTGCAATTTTAGTGTTATGGATTCAGTAATAAGAGAAACCATTTTAGAAAGAATAAAAGATAATGAAGACAAAAGAGAGAATTTGATCCAAAAAATTACATTACAAGATCATTATGATGATTATTTCTCCAAGTTTATGGAGTTCTGGGAATCTAGTGAATTAATATCAGACTTTCCTATTTTCAAAGTCGTGAATTTCTCAATAAATGAAGACCAAAAAATAAAAATTAATTTAATAAATACCGCTTGGGATTCTACATTACATGAAAATGCAGGAACTAAGTATATGCCGATGACTGAACTTCAAGGGCTAGAATATGATAATGATGCTCTTTTCAATTTTTCTATTATTCATCATCCTACTCACTGGTTAGAGCCAAATAACAAAAGAGAATTTGATCACCTTTTAGAAAATGTTTCTGATTTTATATTTACTGGGCACGAACACCAAGAGTCACAAATTTCTAAAATATCACCGTTAGGAGAAACAATAATTCTCGAAGGAAATGTACTTCAAGAAAATTCTGATCCTAAAATCAGTGGATTTAATATTATTACTATAGAAATAGAAAATTCAATTGTTGTAAACATCGATTTGGAACAATTTGCTTGGGATTCTCAACAAAATATGTATATTGTAAATGATTTCGAGGAGATAAAAATAGATACAATGCGTCGAAGAATTAACCATGCCTCTACAGGTGAAAATAATCGATTCTTTATAAAAGAAAGCATGTCAAAATTTATTAATGATTTAGGTGCGTATGTTGTTCATCCAAGACATGGGAATTTGTTACTGAACGATATCTTTGTATATCCTGATTTTGAAAATTCTCTTGAAGAGAAAAAAATAAGCAAGATATGAAGGCTTCACATTTACTTAATGAAATAGGTGATGATAAAGGCGTTTGGTTTATTGAAGGAGATAAAGAATCAGGTAAAACCACTTTATTAAAAAAATGTATCGTGATTTTCATGAGAAAGAATGGGTTCCAGTATTTTTAGATGGTGAAAAAATTAGTGATATCCCCGTATTAAAAAAAATAGAACAACTCATAAAAAAGGAGTTCTCCAGACAATATGAGGGAAATATGTATGAGCATTTTTTGCAATTTGATATATCTAAAAAGATTTTGTTATTGGATAATTGGGATCGAGTAGACTTAAATAAAATTGGAAAAAAAGAGCTTGTAAAAATTTTTACCAAATTTTTTTCTACAATAATTATAGTTGCAGAAAGTATACCTAATAATACTTCTGATATTTTAGGACTTAATGATGAGCTTGAAAGTAGAATTAAATTTATTGAAATAAAAAAATTTGGATTTAAAAAAAGAGAAGAATTAGTTGATAAATGGATTCGTTTTGGAAATGAGTATGTAAAAGAAGAAAAGGATATAATATTTGATATTGATAAATATACTAAACAGATAGATGAAGTTATAGGGAAGAGCTATGTGCCTCAAGTTCCTTTATACATTTTAATCATACTTCAATCTATAGATAGTGGCCGTGATTTATCAGATTTTAATAGTCAATCAAATGGTTACTATTACGAGTTACTAATAAAACAACTAATTAATGACGTTGATATAAACAATAATGAAATGGCTCTATTGCACAATTATTTGAGTTATTTTGGATATAAAGTTTTCTCAAATAATGAAAAATCTCTAAGCTATTCTGAATGGCATGATTTTCACGAAAATTACTTGGAAAAATATGAACTAGATTCTCAAACTATGTCGTTTGAATACTACAAAAAAAGGCTTATCAAGAGTAGAATTATAAAAGAATTTTCAGAAGGGAGATACACGTTTACTTATAATTATGCATTGTATTTTTTTGTTGCACAGTACTTGTCAAACAACATATCAGAAGATCTAATTAAAAATATTATAGTAGATTTGATTCAGAAAATAAATGTCGAAATAAATGCGAATGTATTGATATTTTTGACGCATTTATCAAAAGATGAATTTATCTTGAATACTGTTGTTGAAGTATCAAATAAATTATTGGCAGATTTTCCTGAATTAAGAATGGAAGATGATATAATAGAGTTAAACCAGTTAATGACCGAACTACCAACTTTAGTTTTTGAAAATACAAATGTATCAGATAATAGATCGAATTATAATAGAGTAAGAGACTCAAATGATAATGAGGAAAAGCATTTTATTGAAACTGCTGAGAATGGTAAATCAGAGATTAGTGAGGAAACAGATACAGAAAGCTCATTAACTGAAAAAAATGAAATTCTTGTTGAAATGGACAAGGCACAAAAAATATCAGAAGTTATAGGTCAAATTTTGAAAAATTATTCTGGAAGCATAATTAAGGAGACTAAGCGAGACTTATTAGAGTCTGCATATAGTGTTACCTTACGAGCGGGAAGTAATTTAATCAATATTGTGAAATCTGAAAAAGATGAACTTGTTTACTTTATTTCAGAAAAAATAGTTGAAGATGGAGTTATTGAACCTAGTAATCAAAGGGAAGTAGAAGCTGCGGCAAAAAGAATACTCTTCAAGTTTGTAGAGATGATTTGTTTCTCTATAATTCATAAAAGCATTAAGGATACTGGTAGTAGTTCCCTTAAAATTACCTATAAAAATTTGATAACGACCGATTTAAGTATGATAAAAAAATTAATAATTAGTGGTAGTTATTTAGAAACGATGTACATTGATCCAAGCACAAGCTATATACACGAAGTTTTCCAAGAAACAGAGAAAAATTTAATGTCTAGATCAATTCTTCAACAGATGGCAGCTAAATACATGTATCTATTTGAGTTAAGTCCACAAGAAAGACAGAAAATAGCAAGTAGATTTGAAATTAGGTATGATCCTATTGTAAAAGCAAGATTGGATCATAAGAGATAAATTTTTGGATTCAAAGTTTCGAATGCAGAAAATTCATAGCTTTCAATATACTGCCAAAGTTATGGGTTATCAACTCAATATTTTAAGTAATAGAGCGTTTCTAATCTCAGAAATACTGCTTAGTAAGTTACAAAAAAGTAGAGATAAATAAAATGAATCCCTGTCTTGAATAAATCACTACAGGGATTTTTTAGTAGGATAAACGGGCTCTATACTTTCTGATGTTGGTATTTTTACCAACATCTTTTTTGTTTCACAAAAAAGACACCTCGAAATCCTGTAGAATTAAAGTCACCTAACCCATTCTAAGGAGGAATCAAGATGTCCTATACTGAGCTTATCAAAGAAACCCTAAATATTCTAGACCTAAATGTTATTTTTGAAGAAAATTGTTTGCGAAAAGAAAAAATAAATGGACAAATTAAAACAACCTTCCCAACCGTTCTTCACTTTGATGAATTTAAATCCGTTCGTCAGGTTTCTGGCGCCATGAGTTTTATCATTTTAAATGGGCAAACAAGAAAATTATTTGATATTGTTGAAAACCGCCAACTGTCTTATTTAGAACGTTATTTTAATCGTTTTCCACTATCTGTGCGGGAAAACGTCCAATTTATTGTCATTGATATATACACACCTTACGTTTTTCTCGTGAAAAAATGTTTCCCTAAAGCAAAGCTCATCATTGATCGCTTCCATATCGTTCAACACATCGGTCGGATCTTTCGAAACCATCGAATCACTTGGACAAATTATCTATTAAAAAGTTCAAGTTTGGCTGAAAAACGCCAAGGAAAATAACTCAAAAAATACTGGAAGTTATTACAAAAAAATCAAGAGAAGTTGGATAGTTTAAACCGCCGTCGGCGCCCTTCATTTAAAACTTATTTGACCGAAACAGAGCTTGTGGACAGGCTTCTTTCCTGTAGTGTTGAGTTAACACAACGCTACACATTGTACCAAGACTTTTTGTATGCCGTTCATAAACGCAACCAAACGTATTTTGATGCCTTGAATTATCCTTACTCGAATGGACAATTGGAGTGTCTAAATAATCATATCAAAGTGTTAAAGCGGAATGCCTATGGTTTTCGTAACTTTTATAATTTCAAATTACGTATTTTCGTCCAACAAGGACAAGCTATACAAACCAAATAAAAAAATCCAGAGGATTTTCTCCTCTGGACTCGACATGATTCTACAATTTCTCTTTACCAACATTATTTGACAAAGAGCTTTTTTTCGACTGACTTCGTGGTTACAAACGGGGTACACAAGCTATCAAATTTGCATAATTTTGTTCTTCTGGAATAATTCAATGGTGAAAGAAACCCATATAAATCAATAAGCTTGTATGGCGTTCACCTATATATTATTCCCACTCCACAGTTGCAGGTGGTTTTGAAGTAATATCGTACACGATACGGTTTA
>OATB01001092.1_pt1 | contig 10910 bp, 3 predicted proteins | sample 1494941 | NCBI WGS metagenome assembly OATB01 (sample SAMEA2579931, study PRJEB22360) | human gut metagenome | reverse complement strand
ACTATGACGGACTTCGGGATGCTGCCCTCTGCCGTGCCAAGGCCGACTGGCTGGTGGGAATCAATGCGACAAGGCTTTTTTCCGTGCTGTATCACCGAACCCTCAACATCGGGCGCGTGATGTCCCCGACGCTGGCGCTTATTGTTCAGCGAGAAGCTGAGATCGACACCTTTCAGCCGGTCCCCTTTTATACCGTGGCGCTGGAGCTGCCCGGTCTTACCGTATCCGGAGAGCGCATGGCGGATAAAGCTGCTGCCGAACAACTGAAAGAAGCCTGTCAGGGTGCAAATGTCACAATCAAAAAGGTGGAGCGCAAGGAAAAGTCCGAAAAGCCACCTGCCCTCTATGACCTGACTACCCTGCAAAGAGATGCCAACCGTCTGCTTGGATTTACGGCCCAGCAGACCTTGGACTATCTGCAAAGCCTGTATGAAAAGAAGCTCTGCACCTATCCCCGTACTGACAGCCGCTATCTGACCGGTGATATGGCAGACAGCCTGCCGGTGCTGGTGAATCTGGTTGCCAATGCTATGCCGTTTCGGAAAGGGATCGCCATTTCCTGTGATGCCGGTGCGGTCATCAACGATAAGAAAGTAACCGACCACCACGCAGTAATTCCCACCCGAAATCTCAAGGATGCAGACCTTTCTGCCCTTCCTGCGGGAGAAAAAGCAGTGCTGGAGCTGGTGGCCCTGCGCCTGCTGTGCGCCGTGGCCCAGCCCCATATCTATTCGGAAACCGTTGTGATTGCAGCGTGTGCCGGTGGGAAATTTACCGCCAAGGGAAAAACGGTGAAGCACCCCGGATGGAAAGCACTGGAGGACGCTTACCGTGCCAAAACGAAGGATGCAGAGCCGAAAAAAGAGGGTGCAGAGAAAGCCCTGCCGGAGCTGACTGAAGGACAGACCCTTTCGGTTTCTGCGGCAATCGTCAAAGAAGGCAAAAGCAGTCCGCCCCAGCACTTTACGGAGGACACCCTATTGTCCGCGATGGAGACTGCTGGAAAAGAGGATATGCCGGAGGATGCCGAGCGAAAAGGTCTGGGGACACCGGCCACCCGTGCCGGTATTTTGGAAAAGCTGGTATCTGCCGGTTTTCTGGAACGAAAAAAGAGCAGGAAAACGGTGCAGCTTCTCCCTTCCCACGATGCAGTTTCCCTGATCACCGTTCTGCCGGAACAACTGCAATCGCCGCTTCTGACTGCCGAGTGGGAGTACCGACTGGGCGAGATCGAGCGCGGGCAGCTTGCCCCGGAGGAGTTTTTGGACGGGATCAGCACCATGCTGAAAGATCTGGTGGGGACTTATCAGGTCATCAAGGGAACTGAGTACCTGTTCACTCCGCCCCGTGAGGTGGTGGGCAAATGCCCTCGCTGCGGCGGTGAAGTTGCAGAACTGCAAAAAGGCTTCTTCTGTCAGAATGATTCTTGCAAATTTGCAATCTGGAAAAACAACAAATGGTGGGCTGCCAAGAAAAAACAGCCGACCAAGGCTGTGGTGTCTGCACTGCTTAACGATGGCCGTGTCCGTGTGACGGGCCTATATTCGGAGAAAACCGGAAAGACCTACGATGCCGCTGTGGTTTTGGAGGATGATGGACAGTACGCCAACTTCAAGCTGGAATTTGACCAGCGGAAAGGAGGCAGCCGATGAAGCTCTCTTTAGTGGAACGGGAAACCATTCTCCTCTATAACCAGGCAGAACCAATGGCTGAGATCTATACTCATGATCCCCGTCTGATGGAGAAACTGGATCTGCTGGCAAAAAAGCACCCCGACCAGATCACCCGAAAGGACGCCCATAACTTTACCGTCCCCAAGCGGTGTGTATCAGTCCGGGAGCCATATAGCGCAGAACGCCGCAAAGCCGCCAGTGAGCGTGCGAAAGCCGCCGGATACCAGCCTCCTATGCGAAAGTCCGACAGTTAAAGGCACATGACAGAGAATGTATTTGAAGCAGTCAAGCAGTCGGTCAGCACCAGAGATGCGGCAGCGTTTTATGGGATCGAGGTCAAACGAAATGGCATGGCCTGCTGTCCCTTTCACGATGATAAGAACCCAAGCATGAAGGTAGACCAGCGGTTCCACTGCTTTGGCTGCGGTGAAGATGGGGATGTGATCGACTTTACCGCAAAGCTCTTTGACCTCTCCTCAAAAGAAGCGGCGGAGAAACTGGCACAGGACTTTGGCCTGATCTATGACAGTCAGGCCCCTCCCCGCAGGAGATATGTCCGGCAGAAAACCGAGGCACAAAAGTTTCGGGAGGACCGGCAGCGGTGTTATCGCGTACTGTCCGATTACTACTATCTGCTGAAAAAATGGGAGGCCGACAATTCTCCCCGGACACTGGAGGAAGAACCGCACCCCCGTTTTGTGGAAGCAATCCAGAAAAAAACCTATGTAGAGTACCTGCTGGACCTTTTTCTGTATGAAAGTGAAGAAGAACAAAGGGCATGGATTGCAGAACACACAGCAGAAATCACACACTTGGAAAGGAGATTGAAAATCATGGCTGAGAACAAACCCACCAACCGAGAGCGGCTAAGGGAAATCACAGATGGCATCGAGCAGGGCATCAAAGAACTGTTTGAGAGTGAAAAGTATATGCGCTATCTGTCCGTTATGTCCCGCTTCCACCGCTATTCGGTAAACAACACCATGCTCATCTATATGCAGAAGCCGGACGCCACTTTGGTAGCCGGATACAATAAGTGGAAAGACCAGTTTGAGCGTCATGTAAAAAAGGGCGAGCATGGCATTACCATCATCGCCCCCACACCGTATAAGAAGAAAATCGAGGAACAGAAGCTGGACCCGGATACCAAGGCTCCGATTCTGGATAAAGACGGAAAGATCGTCACAGAGGAAAAAGAAATCGAAATCCCCATGTTTCGTCCGGTCAAGGTCTTTGATGTGAGCCAGACCGATGGGAAACCTTTGCCGGAGCTTGCATCATCCCTTTCCGGCAATGTGCCAAATTATGAGGCATTTATGGAGGCTCTGCGCCGCAGCGCACCGGTGCCAATTACTTTTGAATCAATGGCCGCCGATACGGACGGCTATTTTTCTGCTGATCATCAGAAAATTGCCATTCGTCAGGGCATGAGTGAGGTTCAGACGGTTTCAGCCACAGTACACGAGATTGCCCACAGCAAGCTCCATGACCCTAAAAAATATGAAATGCTACCGTCATGGAAGGTTGTGCAGGAGAGTGAAGGTGGAACCAAGCATGATTTCAAGTTGGATTTTGCCACAGAAAAAGAAGCCGAACAGTTTGCTTCTGATATGGATTGGTGTTATGTGGACGAAAATCAGTTTGAATGGCGTCTTGCAGTTGAGGAAGATGCAACCGCAGAAAAACAGGCAATCAAAAACCGTCACACGGAAGAAGTGGAGGCTGAAAGCATCTCCTATGCAGTCTGCAAATATTTTGGCATCGAGACTGGAGAAAACAGCTTCGGCTATATTGCAAGCTGGAGCCAGGGCAAGGAACTGAAAGAGCTGAGAGCCAGTTTGGAGACCATCAACAAGACCTCCGGCACTTTGATCTCCGACATTGAGCGCCACTATAAGGAAATCTGCAAAGAGCGTGGAATTGACCCTCATGCAAAGGTAGAGCCGGAACCCGCCCTGATAGAGCAGCCAGAAGATGCCGCTAAGGTATCTGATAGACAGCAGACCGGCGATCTGACCTACTATGTAGCAGAGTGCATGGAATTTCCAAACCTCGGAGAATACCACGATAACCTGTCTTTGGAGGAAGCAATCCGCATTTATCAGGAGATTCCGGCAGAACGAATGAACGGGATCAAGGGCATTGGTTTTGAGCTGAAAGACGGAAGCGACTATGAAGGACCTTTTCCGATTTTGACCGGCCAGACCATTGACCTGGACACCATCCAGGCAATCGACTATTACCGTGATAATCCTCTGGTGCAAAAAGTGGTAAAGGAACTGGCTGCGGCAATGCCGGAAATGGAAGTGCTGGGGGCGGACGCCAATCAGCAGGAGGCTTTGTTTCTGATCGACAATGCCACCTATCTTCATATCCAGTCCTGTGACAGCGGCTGGGACTATACCCTTTACGATGCCGCATCCATGAAAGAGCTGGATGGTGGTCAGCTGGATATGCCGGAGATTTCCCGCATGAAGGCAGTTCTCCAGATTTGTGATGACAACGATTTGGGCAGAGACTCGGTAAAATACGCACCGTTGTCCATGATTGAGACCTTGCAGGACGCTGCCTATCAGCAGATGCAGGCAGAGGTCAGTCAGATGGCTGCTTCTTCCCAGCTGCCGGAAGCACAGGAGCAGGCACTGGATGAATACCCCATGCCGGATGAGCAGGTCTCCACACCAGATATGCAGGAATACGGCTACTCCTATGATGGGATGTTCCCTGTTACCAGAGAACGGGCGCTGGAACTGGATGCCGCCGGTTTGACCGTTTATGTGCTGCATGAGGACAATACGGAGAGCATGGTGTTTGACCCGCAGGAAATCATGGATCATGGCGGTCTTTTTGGCGTGGACCGTGAGGAATGGGAGAAAAGCCCTCAGTTCCACGAAAAGGTCATGGAGCGTCAGGAACATCAGCAGGAACGCGAACAGGCATTTCTATCCCAGAACAGAGATTGCTTTGCTATCTATCAGGTGAGCCGTGACGATCCGCAGAATGTGCGCTTTATGAATCTGGATTGGTTAAAGTCCCATGACATTTCCATAGACCGCAGCAATTATGACCTCATTTACACAGCTCCGCTGAGGGAGTCTGGCACGGTACCGGAGCAGCTGGAAAAACTATATGAGCAGTTTAATCTGCAAAAGCCGGCGGATTTTCACAGTCCTTCTATGAGTGTCAGTGACATCGTTGCGATCAAGCAGGACGGTAAGGTATCCTGTCATTACTGTGACAGTGTTGGTTTTACCCAGATCCCCGGATTCCTGCCGGAAAATCCGTTGAAAAATGCGGAGATGGCCGTGGAGGACGATTACGGCATGATCGACGGTATCATCAACAATGGCGCAAAAGAGCCTACGGTGGCAGAGCTGGAACAGCAGGCCCGCAACGGTCAGCCCATTTCCCTCATGGATTTGGCTACCGCTGCCCATCGGGAGGAACGGGAAAAGAAAAAGTCCGTCATGGAGCAGCTGAAAAGCCAGCCCAAGGCAGAACACAAAAAGATAGCGCCAAAAAAGAGTGCGGAAAGGGAGATTTGATATGGGAAACTTTACTTTTGAGGAAATGAACCTGATGTGCATTTACAATCCCGGCAGCCGCACCGGACTGATCGACAGCCTGCGTGAGATGCGCGGCGAGCTGGCCCCGGAGGAAACCGAGCTGCGGGAGTTGACAGACAGCGCACTGGGCAAGCTCCAGGCCATGAGGGATGCCGAGTTTGCCGAGCTGGAGTTGTATCCGGATTTTGACCAGTAAACACTATAATCGCAGGGATGGGGTGGCAATATGCCACCCCACCTTTTTACCCCAAAACTGAAAGGAGGACAGAACACTATGCCAACCAAAGCTGAACTATATGCACAGATGGCGGAGAAGGTAACAACGCAGCTCACGGGGAGCTGGCAGGAATGGGCAGGGTTTCTCACCACTGCTTCCCGCCTTTACAAGTACCCGTTCCATGAGCAGTTGATGATCTACGCCCAGCGTCCGGACGCCACCGCCTGTGCAGAGTACGATTTGTGGAATGAAAAGATGGGCCGGTATGTAAGGCGCGGCTCCAAGGGAATTGCTCTGGTGGACGATTCCGGGGACAGGCCCCGCCTGCGCTATGTTTTTGATATTTCCGACACTGGAACCCGTGAACATTCCCGCACTCCCTGGCTGTGGCAGCTGGAGGAGCGCCATTTGGATTCGGTGCAGGCCATGCTTGAGCGCACCTATGATGTTTCCGGTGATGACCTTGCCGGACAGCTCACCGATGTAGCCGGAAAACTGGCTGAGGAATACTGGACGGAGCATCAGCAGGACTTCTTCTATATCGTTGACGGTTCCTTTTTGGAGGAATATGATGAGTTTAACATCGGAGTACAGTTCAAGGCAGCAGCCACCGTCAGTATCACTTACGCTTTGATGTCCCGCTGTGGACTGGAGCCGGAACGCTACTTCGACCACGAAGATTTCATGGCGATCTTTGATTTCAACACCCCGTCCACCATCGGGGCGCTGGGAACAGCGGTCAGCCAGATCAACCAGCAGGTGCTGCGGCAGATCGGCGTTACCGTCCGAAATGCAGAGCGCGAAGCCAACCAAGAAAGGAGCAAGCAAGATGAACAATCCCATGACCTACATCCAGAACGGAGACTATCAGATTCCCGACCTGGAGCTGAGCCAGCAGCCGGAGAAACCCCTGGGCAAGTACGGCAGGATGAGGAAAACCTATCTGAAGGAGCACCGTCCCATCCTCTACAACCAGATGCTGATGAGCGAGAAGCTGTACCCGCACCTCATCGAGATCGACGAGACCGCCCAGAGCAGACTGGAGCAGATGATGCCCCAGCTGGCGAAGGAAGCGGGAGCCACCGAGGAACTGAAAGCCAGCGATCCCATGAAGTGGGTGGGGCTGATGAACACCTGCAAAGCCCAGGCCGAGGAAATCCTGATGGCGGAGCTTATCAACAGCTGACTCTAAACCTGTTCCTCTCCGAAGCGGAACAGATCCAATCCATAGATGAAGCAGAGAATGTAGCGCATACATCCTCTGCTTTTTCTTTTGCCCAAAATGACATTGACCATGTGCTGCGTTTGGGAGGCAATACAGACCGTCAGAGGGAGCGTGTGGTTGCAGCCTTTGAAAAGCAGAAAACCACCGCTGAGATTGCCGAGATACTGAAAACGCTGTACCACGGTGGCAACGGCCTTGGCAGTGTGAGTGCATGGTATGCCGAGGATGGTATCCATCTTTCCCACGGGAAGTCTGTCCGTTATGACAGGTCTGCCCAGGTCATTTCTTGGGAGCGCGCCGCAGAGCGTATCGGGGAGCTTTTGGAAAGTGGTCAGTTTGCCTCTAATGTGGAGCTTGCAGAAGCGGCAGGCTATGAACGCTCCCTCCTCTCGGAAAAGCTCTGGCATCTGTATCACGATCTCAGTGAGGACGCCAGAAAAGCCGGATATTTGTCCTGCCTGTCAGAGATCAAAGGCAATGGTTTCCCGGAGGAGACCCGCCGCCTGACGGAGCAGCTGAGTGACCCGGCTTTCCGCCAGACCCTCAAGGAAGAATACGCCGCCTTCTGGACTGCCTATCAGCAGGACCGTGACCTGTTGCGTTTTCACTATCATAGACCGAGGGAGATCTGGGAGAACCTGAAGGACCTTGACCTTCCACGCAGGACCTTTTCTTCAGAGCTTTCCCAAGTGCCAACCGTCCAGCACTTTATTACCGAGGATGAGATCGACACCGCCATGACCGGCGGCAGCAGTTTTGCCGGAGGAAAAGGCCGTATCTATGCGTTCTTCATGGAAAACCATACGGATAAGGAAAAAGTGAGATTCCTTAAAGACGAGTATGGCATTGGCGGACGCTCTCATGCCCTGTCCGGCGCAACACACAGCGGCGAAGATCACGATGGGAAAGGACTGCACTATAAAAAGCAGGACTGCCCGGATGTTCACTTGAACTGGGAAAAGGTTTCCAAGCGCATTACCTCACTTGTCCAGAAAGGCCGCTATCTTACCGAACAGGAACAAGCGCAGTATGACAAGATCCAGGCTGAAAAGGATCTGGCAGAAGAAGATGCCATTCAAGCCCAGCAGCCGGAGATAGAGGAAGAAACGCCAAAGCCTACCCTTCGGGAGCAGTTTGAGCAGTATAAGCCTGTGGTGACTGCCGCCATATCTGAGGATGTGGCATATCGAAATGCCTGCGGTCATTCCGACCGTGAAAATGCTGTCATCGAGGGCAATGCCGCTGTGCGCCGTGCGGTTCTTGGCTCTAAGGATATGGAGCTGATCCGCCTTTATTCGGATGTGCCGGAGTTCCGCCAGCGCCTGCACCGGGAAGTGATCGACGAAACCTATCCAAAGCTCCATGAGCTTCTGCGCCCTCTTTCTCAGGAAGATATTGATACTGCCCTTTGTGCATGGAACGGCAATATCGAGAGTAAACACGCTGTCGTCCGTTATATGAAAGACCATGCAAGAGAGAAGGATACCGCTGCATGGCTGGCTCAGGAATACGGTGGCAGCAACAGCCCGTTCGTTGTCCGTGCCGGAAGCCCGGAGGAAACACAGCTGCCCTGGCCGAAGGTACAGCGCAGGCTTGCCCAGCTGATTCAGGAGGACCGGTTCTATACCGAAGAAGAACAGGACCGTTTTGACAACATCGACCCCATCGCCATCCGGGAAGCCCTGGAGGAAAGAGGGATTGTCAACGGACAGGTGGCAGACCCGGAAAAACTGGACAATGACTCATTTATCCAGCAGGTAATGTCGGATGTAGAGCAGATCGCAGCTGTTGAGACAGAGCAGACTTCCGAAGTTGCTATTTCCGATGAGGAATATGACGCAGTTCGCCGCCCAATTCCGCAAAGAATCTCCTATGACCCAGCCGCCCCGGTCTATGCCGTGGGCGATACCGTGTATATCGAGGATGACGCCTATCAGATTACCGAGCTGAGGGATGACACCGTACAGCTTCTGCCCACCGGGATGGTATATCCCATCTACCGGGCAGAGCGCAAAGAACAGTTCGAGCAGCTGCTTCGGGCAGACCGCCGCAATGCTTACTATACCGAGTTTCTTCCTATTGACCCGGACAAGGCAGATCAGGACTTGCGGGATGTATTGGCTCATGGACTGATGGATGAAGCGGATAAAAAGCAGATTTCCACGCTGCTGCAATCCGGCAGGAGCAACAGCGAGATCGCCTACTGGATGAGCAGAGCCTATTCCAGTGAGATTGAGACACTGAATCTGGAGACCGGCGATATTGCCGATTACCGTACCACGGCACAGGGCATAGAACTGGAAGTCATGGATGCAGAGGAAAAGCGTCTGGCTATGCTGTATTTCCGCTGGGATGAGGTTGCGCCTTTGCTGCGCGGGATGTATGCCCGTCAGCAGGACGGTTTTGGACAGGAACAGCCCCAACCGGCTGCTGAATCCCCGGCCTTCCATTCTGAGACCGTGGCCGTCTATCCGGATGATGTGGTGGTGGAACGGCTGCATATCGAGGAGCCGGAGCCGCCAGCCCCTGTGACTGAGCCGGAGAAAACCTTTGAGGAAGTGTTGGACGAACACCCGGTTTCCATTCAGGTCAATGGCCAGTGGCAGACCTTCCCCAATGCCAAAGCTGCCGAAGAAGCCTCCTATGAGGAATACAAGGCCAACCTGCGCCGCAATGCACAAAACTTCCGTATTACCGATGAGCATTTGGGTGAAGGCGGTCCAAAAGCCAAGTTCCAGGCAAATGTTAATGCCATTCGTTTGCTGAAAGAGCTGGAAGCTGCCGGACAGCAGGCAAGCCCCGAACAACAGGAGGTTCTTTCCCGCTATGTGGGCTGGGGCGGTATTCCTGATGCTTTTGACCCAGAGAAACCGGCATGGGCTTCCGAGTATACCCAGCTGAAAGAGCTGCTGACCCCGGAGGAATATGCCGCCGCCAGAAGCTCTACCCTCAACGCCCATTACACCAGCCCTACGGTCATCAAAGCAATTTATGATGCTGTGGGCCGTATGGGATTTGAGACCGGAAATATTCTGGAGCCATCTATGGGTGTGGGCAACTTCTTCGGTATGCTGCCGGAGGAAATGCGAAACAGCCGTCTATACGGTGTGGAACTGGACCCGATTTCCGGGCGCATCGCAAAGCAGCTCTATCCCAAGGCGGACATCACAGTGGGCGGCTTTGAGATCACTGACAGGCGTGACTTCTTTGACCTTGCTATCGGCAATGTACCTTTTGGTCAGTATCAGGTCAATGACAAAGCCTACAACAAGCTGAATTTCAACATTCATAATTACTTTTTCGCCAAAGCACTGGATCAGGTGCGTCCCGGCGGTGTGGTAGCTTTTGTGACCTCCCGTTATACCATGGACGCCAAGGATTCCACCGTGCGCCGCTATCTTGCCCAGCGTGCCGAGCTGCTGGGAGCGATCCGTCTGCCTAATGACGCGTTCAAAAAGAATGCTGGTGCCGAGGTGGTATCGGACATCATCTTTCTCCAAAAGCGGGACCGTCCGCTGGACATTGCACCAGAGTGGACGCAGACCGGACAAACGGAGGATGGGTTTGCCATCAACCGGTATTTTATCGACCACCCGGAAATGGTGCTGGGCAGACAGGAGCCGGTAAGCACCGCTCATGGTATGGATTACACCGTGAACCCTATCGAGGGACTGGAGCTTTCCGACCAGCTGCATGATGCTGTGAAGTACATTCATGGAACTTATCAGGAGGCAGAGCTGCCGGAGCTGGGCGAGGGCGAAGCCATTGACACCTCCATTCCTGCCGACCCAAATGTGAAGAACTATTCCTATGCCATTGTAGACGGGCAGGTGTACTACCGGGAAAACAGCCGCATGGTGCGCCCTGACCTCAACGCCACCGCCGAAGCCCGCGTGAAAGGTCTTGTGGGACTGCGTGATTGTGTGCAGGAACTGATCGACCTTCAGATGGATGCAGCGGTTCCAGACATCACCATTACCCAAAAACAGGCGGAACTGAACCGGCTCTATGACAGCTTTTCTGCCAAATACGGTCTCATCAATGACCGTGCAAACCGCCTGGCCTATGCAGATGATTCTTCCTATTACCTGCTCTGTGCGCTGGAAGTTATTGACGAGGACGGAAAGCTGGAGCGCAAGGCGGATATGTTCACCAAACGGACCATCAAGCCCCATCAGGCAGTGGCTACTGTGGATACGGCAAAAGAAGGGCGGGGGGGGACTGCAAAA
>OATB01001089.1_pt1 | contig 10938 bp, 9 predicted proteins | sample 1494941 | NCBI WGS metagenome assembly OATB01 (sample SAMEA2579931, study PRJEB22360) | human gut metagenome | reverse complement strand
AAGAGGTCTGGGACTGGGTCGATGCATCCGGCACCCGCACCGTCGACAGCCACGTCAAGGCGCTGCGCCATAAGCTCGGTGCCGATACCATCCGCACCGTGCATGGCGTGGGCTACGCTTTCGAGCCGCCGACCGCGTGATGGCATCCAAAAAACAACAGCAATCCCGGCTTGATGCGATGAAACCTCGCGTCAAGCCGGTTGATTTGTTCTCATCTCTGAAGCTGGAACTCAGCGCACTGATCGTTATCGCCACTGCCATCGCGTTTGCCATGTGCTGGTTCCTCCTGAAATTCGGCTGGTCCGGTTGGATCGCCATGCCGCTGACTTTGGTGGTGGCCTTGGGCATCACCTATTTCTTCTCTCGCGGCATCACCGCTCCCCTACGCCAGATGCGCGATGTGGCCGAAGCCATGGCGGATGGCGATTACACGGTCCGCGTGGATATCGATCAGGATCGTCATGACGAGGTCGGCAAGCTGGCTCGCTCGTTCAACGAGATGGCCGGCGAACTCGAGCATGCCGATAAAATGCGCCGCGACATGATCGCCAATGTGAGCCATGAGCTGCGCACGCCCGTTTCCGCTTTGCAGGCGATGGTCGAGAACATGGCCGACGGCGTCACCGAGCCCACTCCCACCAATCTGGAGAGCATCCTCACCCAAACGCAGCGTCTCTCCGATCTCATCGCCTTCCTACTGGACCTGAGCCGTATGGAGGCCGGTGCGGCGAGTCTGAATATCGAAAAGTTCAACTTCGCCGACTTTCTTGACGAGACCATCGAGCCGTTGGAAATCGCCGATGGTGGCCACGCCCACGACATCCGCGTCACCGTGCCGGCCGACATCACGATGGAAGGCGATCAGGACCGCCTGCGCCAGCTATTCACCAACATCATCGCCAACGCGCTGAAACATTCGGCCGACGGCACCACCGTGCTGGTCGACGCCCACGAGGACGAAAACCAAGGCACCATCGTGACCAATGTGGTGAATTTCGGCTCCCAGATTGCGCCTTCCGACCGTTTGGACATCTTCCGGCGCTTTGTCAAAGGCAAGACGGGTCCCGGCACCGAGTCGGGCGGCACCGGTCTTGGCCTGTCCATCGCGCGCTGGGCGGCCCAATTGCACGGTGGCACCGTCAAAGTGGTCGACGACACGCGAGGTGCCGATTTCGAAATCATCCTGCCTAAATATCACATCGCCGAACGCTGATATTGTCCGACGTCCTACCGTATACTGTATTCGAACAGATGTTCGAATACAGGGTGGGAGGCGCAGCATGACACAGCAATCCGAGTCACAGGCCATGGCGCACGAGGCCACGCTGTTTGTTATGCAGATGGCCGGCGATTCCATGATCAATGCGGGTATTCACAACGGCGATCTGCTGATTGTCGATCGTTCGTTGGCACCAGTCCCCGGAGATGTGGTTGCGGCTGTCATGGACGACGAAATCGCCATCAAGCGGCTGGTTTCACGGGCCGGCATCACCATATTGCACGCCGAGAATCCGCGATACCCCGATTACATGCCGAGCAACGGCGCTTCGCCTGCTATCTGGGGCATCGTCACCGATGTCATTCACCCGTTGATATCGTCATCGGACCGTCGCACCACGGCATCCGCCAATACCAGCACGCCCACCACCTTGGTGCCGGCCTGCTGAAACGCCTGAACGCATTGCCGCACAGTGGCACCTGTGGTGACGATATCATCAACGAGAAGCACCGCGTCGCCATTGCCGATGAGATCACGCTTCACCCTGACATGACCGGTGATACGACGGGCACGCTGTGCCGAAGAGACCTGCTGCACGGAGCGTGCCTTGGTGGAGGAGCTCAGGGCATTGCATGGTCGCGCATCGACGCCGTACCCACGCAATGCCCCTGCCATCGATTTGGCCAACGGTGCCGTATGGGCACGTCCTCTTCGGCGCATTGACGCCCGCGATGATGGCACCGGAACCACCAATACGCGATGACCCAAGCATGATGATGGTATTGGCGTCTTGTTCAGCAGCGACACCATGATGCGGCCGAACGGGCCGTCAAGCTCGGTATCGTCGTGGTCCTTCCAGTCGAGAATGGCACGACGTACCGCTCCCTGATAAATCGATGCGGACCATATACGGGCTCCGCCACCACTGTCTGCATCCCGTTCCCGGCATTGCGCGAACAGGGCCCAGCATGCCGCACACAATACCTCATCCGGCGCGTCACACCCAGCGCAGCCGCGTGGAAACAGCAGATTGCAGACCTGTGCCCACATCGCATGCCACCACTTGTATACGCTCGGCCCGTCCATAACGCGTCACTATCGAGCTGGAGTATCGAATCGCGCAAGCAGTGCATCCAGCAGTTGTACCGTATCTTGCGGATTCTCAACACGAACACCGATCGCACCGGCCTCAACCGCGGGATAGTCATTACCCGTAGGCGTCATGCGATCACCCACGAACACCATTTCATCGGCCCGTATGCCAAGTGTCTGCGTCAGCTTGCGCACGGCATAGGCCTTATCGATGCCGCATTCGCTGACATCCACACTGGTGTATCCGCCGGCCCTGACCCGCATATGCGGCAGATCGGCCTTGACCGCTTCGACCAGCGCCTGTTTCTTCGTGTTATCGCGATCCCATGCCTGCTTGGCCGCTACGGGCGCGAACTGCCCAAGAGCGGAGAAGGTGATCTGGCTGCCCCTGTTCTCGATTCGAGGCCCCCATACCTGCTGTTCCCACAATCCCAGTTCCCGGGCATGTCGCTCAAGACTTTCCGAGACAGCGGCCACAGTGGCTTCGGACAGATCATGCGCATACACCAAGGCCCATTGCGTGCCATCCCACCGGTAATACCGGGAGCCGGAGGTAGGCATGACATGCAGATTGCCGCGCCTGGCATTCGGGGTGAGTACATCCAGCACCTGCGAGGTGACCACCGCCATGCCGCCCCCTGAGATCAGGGCCACCACCGTATGGTCGAGCAACGCACAGAACCGTTCGATCATCGCGGGCTTCATCGGCTGTTTTGAGCTGGCCAGTGTGTTGTCCAAATCGAAACCGAACACCTTGGCGTTGGAGCAGACATTATCGAAATCAAGTTCGGACCACGAACGTACCACCATTTGTCGTGCCTCCCTCGTTGACGAATGTTCACAGCCAATGAACCAATCCTAACGCATGTTGCCTCCGCCATGCCCTATGGTGGGAACCATGCTTCAGCCACCTTGGAACGCACGAATCTACCGCAACCGCCACGGTCGCGGCACACGAACCCCGATGTTCGGCACCCGTCTGCCCCGTTACCGCACTCGCACCGGCATGTTCGACGATATGGTGGCGGCCCAGGTTCGCAGGCTCGGCCAAGCGTGGCCGGAACTGATACGTCCGCTCCAGTTCGCGGTGGAGGATGTGCCGCCTTCGGATCCGACGCCTTGGCAGACCGAGCCGAATATGACGTCCCAGTGCTTCCCCGCCAGCCACGGCATTCCCGCACGAGTCGTGCTCTACCGCATGCCGTTGCAGACCGAGGCACCTACCAAGCTCGAACTGCAATTGGCCGTCAGGGATGAGCTGGTGGCCCGCATAGCGGAATTGTATGGGCGCAGGCCCGAGGAAATCGACCCCGACTGGGGCCTGTGACAACACTGCGGGCCGTGTCACTTGTAATAAGGTAGTGGCACGGCCCGCAGCTATATCGCCGCCGAAACATCATCAAACTGACGCTTCGGCGAGCATACCCTTCTACTTGACGATGGAGGAATCGTTCCGAGCCCAGACATGAACCGTGGCGGGCATCAGCGTTGAAGCGTCGATGACGGACAATCCGGCGATGTCCTTGTCTTGCAACGAATCGTGACTGAACCGCGCTCCCCAGCTCACTTTCTTGGATGAGTCCTCCAACATCAGCACGACCGCGGTGCCATGATCGCCGGAAAGATTGCCGGCTTCAATCGTTTGCGCTGCGTTCGCATCCAGTGTGATTTCCTTGGAGGTTACCGAAGCACCGGCATCATCGTAGGCGCGCAAGGTGACCGTCCTGCGCGCATTGGACGTATTGGCCAGCGTGATGGAGGCCTTTACTCCGTCGGGAAGGGCCAACCCCGAGAATTCGGATGGCTCGCCGGCATTGACCAATGCGAAATCGGCTTGGCCGGAGTCACCGGAGCGTGTGGCCTTGACGGAGAACGACACGGCGTCCTCTGCGGTGGACATCACGCCCAACGCCCCATCAGGAGCTTCTCCCAAGTCGATCGCCGTCACTTTATCAGCAGTGACGGTGGCATCTTTGGCGGGAACCAAGCCTTTGGCGGTAATCCATGACAGCCCGGTGCTGGTGTCTGCCTTGGCGAACAGATAAGCGGTGACCGCATCGCCGGCAGTGATGGACGGCGCCACCGATGCATTGGATGCGGTCGGCAGCGGCAGCGCGAAATCAGAACCCTTCGGTGTCAGACCATCCATGGTCACCGTGCGCACCACGGACGCGATAGGAGTCTCCTTGCTGGAAACGGTCACGAACAGACCATGCTGCCCATCGACCGCGGCGGACAGTTCCATCGAGGACTCCCCCTCGGCTGGCACAGACAGCGTGGATTGGGTGGACAATGCCATTTTCCCGGCTGTCTCGGAACCCCAGACGGCAATGTCGACGGTGGTCGGCTTGGTGGAGAGATTCGAGACGATGAGCTGCTGTGTGGTACCGGTCGTGCTGTCGGAGAGCAGGAACGACTGGCTGAGCGAGGTCGATACGCAGGATGCCGCCGATATGCCTCTCACATCGCCATCATCGGCCCATGATGCGATGGTGCCGACGGTGCCGGTGCCAGCTGCGGCCTGCAGCATACGGGTATTGATCAGACGAGCTCCCTGATTGATCTTCTGAGCACCGGTTTTCACCGAGGAGTCGTCGGTCGAATCGGCGTCTTTCAAAGTCACGTCATCTGAACTGGACTTTTGCCCGATCGCCGAGACAGTGGCGCTGTAGACGGAGCCGAACGCCGCATAGCGCGCTTGTGTGCTCAGATTGCCGACAGTGGCCTGGAAGGCGCTGTCGCCGTACGTGCCGGTATCGGCCAATCCTATAGGTGCCGGGCAGTAGGTTTCGGACTGGGTCGGACTAACGGTCTGGTCGATGGCATTATCGGAAGCGGCCACCTTATCCACCCAGATATTGGGGATGGGGGCCATGACGAGAACGACGAACAGCGCAATCAACACCAGCATGGTGATCACACCGAGCACGATGCCGATCGCACGTTTGAAACCAGAAGTTTTGTTGCTCATGCCTGCTCCTCCAATCCGTAGGACGGTCGTCTGCGAGGCATGGCGACCAAGCAGTACAACGCCGTGATCACACCTAGGCATATCAGCCAGGCGTGCCTCCAGACACTATGCTGTGCACGTTGCTGCCATGAGGTATCCACCTGCTGTGAGGCGCTGCTACGCAGCGTCAGACGATAGTAGCTGCCGCTATCCGTGGAGACCAGGGACTGGGTGCCGTTCGATGCGGCGATATTCGCGCTCAACTGTTCATACGGCATGTCGTTCAAGGAATCGCCGGTCTCGGGAACCACGTAGATGCCGCCGAATCCAAGCGCGCTGATGGCCGCGATGGCCTCTTCGTCGGGATTGGACAGCAGCGAGGCACAGGCCTGGGCCAGTTGTTCGTCAACCGCATCATGCTTGCCGGACAGCAGGCGCGCCCGCTGGACCGGAGAGCTGTCGATCAAATCGCCGCGCGAGGTGCGCATCACCGCATAGTTGACGATGTTGCGGGTCTCCGCGCTCACGGCAAGCACACGATGATCGGCACCGGCCTCCAGATAATCGGTGGTGACCATGGGCAGGCCGTTTTCAGACACGCCCAGTCCCGCATCCTTATGACGTTCGATGCCATACATGCATTGGATGCCAATGCAGCACACCAGTATCAGAGCAAGCACCACACGGCCAGACACGATGAGCACATGCAGACGGTCCTTTTTCGATGCGGGATCACTGCCAGACGCATGCAACGGTTGGAATCGCTTCACCGCCCCACCAGCGACGAGACACACGCAGGCGAGGAAGCCCAATATCATCATCGCGATGCCCGGCTGCGCGGAACCGGCCACGACACCATCGGCATCCACGGTTATGGCCACACGGCTGGAGACCAGGGCGAGCGCGCCTCCGCAGACGATTACCACCCACATCAGTCGCGAGGTCCGCAACGCGAACGGCAGCACCAGCGAAGCAAGAGCAAGCAGCGTGATGACGCCAAACAGCACAGTGACCGCCAAATCGGCATAATCAGTCGACCCCATTCGCCATCCCAGCGCACGCTGTGCGGCCTCAAGCAAACTCAGCGACGCCGGCGACCCATTGGCGGATGACGTTGGCACCGTGATGTCGCCGAACAGTTGACGCCACATGCCCAAATCGGCGTAACGCACCGCATTGACGAGCGTAGGAGCCACCGCAAAGGCGGCAGGAACCGGAATAAGCAACAGCATGGCGCGCTTGCGGCGCACGAACAGCAGGAACATCAGGAACACGACGATCAGCGCGAACAGCAGCTGCGGTTCGGCGGCCACCACAGGGATGAAGCACAGTGCGGCGATGGCCGCGGCCTGAACGGATGTGCGCGGCTTGAGCGGGTCTTCGGTATGGTACATGCCCACGGCACGGAACACGAATGCGAACGCGGCCGGCAGGAACACCATTACGGTAAGCATCGGCATATTGGCCTGCGCATACCAGCCGAACATAATGCCGGTGGATGCCCACAACAGTCCTCCCAGCACACGAACCACGTCCGAGCGGGTGAATACGCCCGCCAGCGCCCAGAACGACAATGCGCTCAGCGGCGCGGCCACAAACAGTATCATCGCCAAAGCGGCGGTCACATGGCCGAGCGTGACCAACGAGGCCAGCATCAGCACCAGCAGCCACGGCGTGGGCGGCGCAGGAATGCCGGTGCCGCTGCCAAACACCCACGGCGTGGTGGCGGACTGCACCAGTTGCGTGAAGCTGGCACCGGTGGAAAGCAACACATCGGAATACAACGATCCACCGGAGAATATCGAACGGAACACCGGCCAATACATCACCACGATGGCCGCAAAGCACACCAGCGCCATCACCACGGCCGCACTCCAGCGATATATGGTGCGTGTCCGCAGATGGGCACGTTCCAGCGGACTGAGCAGCACTCTGCCCTGCTGAGATTGGAATGCATCCCGACGATCATGGAACTGCTTGATCTGCCGACTGTCGGCGAACAAAACCTGCAGGGACGATGCGGCGACCTTCGACTGTCTGGCCACCAGCCTGCGCGATTTCATGTTTCCCGCGATATCGGCCAAAGCCAACCATGGCAGGCACAATTGCACCCATGCTTCATACGGCTTCTTGCCGAACATCATGGCTATGGCCATGCCAAAACTGCGAATCAGCCTCCACAGCCAGACGATAAACCAGGACGACATGGCCAGGTCCGTGTACAGATACCGCTGTTGGGAGCGATGCACCGTCATCGCATGATTGACCGTGTGATCGTCCTTAAGCGGCTCCCCGCCTCGCGTACGAATGCCCTCATACCGTGCGCGACGATGTGATATCTCCGCTTGCGGGACAACCACCACGCGTCCGCCGCTCAGGCAGACACGGCGGCAGAAATCAACCGATTCGCTGTAGGTGGTCAGCCAGGCATTGATGCCCCGCAGTCGCGTGAATTGCGACATGGACACCAGCGCGCCCGCCAGCGACACCGCAAACACATCCTGCCGCCCGTCATACTGCTCCTGATCGGGTTCTCCATCGACCACCAGGGAATGCACGGCGTGGTGACCTGCATACATACCGACATCATGCAGATGGGAGCCTTCCCAATCACACTGTTTGCACCCGAGCACACTGGCACCCGGCGTATTGCGCCACGCCTCAAGCAATCGTTCAAGGCATGAGTCATCCGAAGGGCGGGAATCATCATGGAGCAACCACAATGCGCGGGGAGCGTCATCCAAATCGGCCCGATCCAACGCCCGGCTGACCGCATCGCCGAAGGAACGCGCGCCCTTGGCCGAAACGATGTGAATGGTCACATGCTTGGACTGCGGCACCTCCATCACCGGCCCCGATGGCGAGGGAATGACCTCGAACGAAGTGGTTATCCTCGAACCGGTGCGCCCGGTCGCGTCGGCGATGATGACGACTCCCGGAAGAACATTCTGCGTCAATACCGAACGCAATGTAGACCGGAGGAAACGCATATCCTCCTCAACGGTGATCACAGCCGTAATGCCGGTATCCACATCCTGCCTATGCGTATACGGTCGAGAAGACATGGCGTCGGCCAACGCCTCATGAATATCGCTATTACCTGTCGGACTCATAAACTCCCAGTGTACGCACCAGACTTGAAGGGGGTGTGTGTGGAACTACGCCTGCTCCCGGTGCTCTCGCTTATATCGACGGCGTTCGCGCTCGCTCATGCCACCCCAAATACCGAATCGCTCATCATGGTCGATGGCCCATTTCAGGCATTGCTCACGCACTTCGCATTTTGCGCACACACGCTTGGCATCACGGGTCGAGCCCCCCTTTTCCGGGAAGAACGCCTCCGGATCGGTTTGCGCGCACAACGCCTTGTGCTGCCAAGATACATCGCCATCAGGTCGGAATAGTCCCCACAATTCATGCCATGGCTCTTCGGCTGAATCGTCGACCACACCCCACATGCGATTCTCCTTGCCTATTGAGCTTTTCATACGGACTAAATTACACACATGCAATTTCGGTTTTGTCAAATTCTTTCTCGTGTCATTACATCATTTTTATGGAACTGTGTGCTATGGCGCGGACACGATGCCCTGATGCCGTTGCACATGATATTGTGCCGTTCCTGCGCAGGAACACCATAGCGCAGGAACACCCGGCGGATGCTGTGTCAAAGTGTCATTCAGACAATCGACAGTTTCAGGAGGGGTTATGACGCAGGAATCAGGTGGGGCGGATCCGCATATCAACCCGCCAAGCTTCATTCCTGCGGGAAATCGACGCACCCGACCTTCCGGGCAGGTGCCACGCTCCTTCGCCCCTGCCCGCGCCTCACGTCAGTCAGGTCAGGCTCCATCGGCCCGTCCGTCCGTCACGGGAAATGACATCGAAGAGCCTCAACCGAACGCCAACGCCACGGCAAGCGCCAACGTCACGGACAACGGCAGACGGACTCCGCCCAGTTTTTCTCCGAAAACCGGACGCGCCACCCGCAGCACGGCTCCGGATGCCGCCGCACCGCGCAGCATTCCGCCGTCGCGAGCGCGGATGTCTTCCGGCTCATCCCGCAACGCCGTGCGCAATCCGTCGGATATGCCGGTTTCCCGGCCCTCATCGCCAGCAGCAAACGTGTCCACGAAGTTCAGCCATCTTGGCCGGCCGGCGGCGGCAACGGCGAAAACTGTAACGGCACACCGGCCGCGCGCCTTGCGCAGCATCTTATGCGCGATTGCGGTACTGGTGGCGGCGTTGATTCTTTCCGTTTTCGGTGCCTGGCAATGGGTGGACAGCAAACTGAATCGGAGCGACTGGCTGACCGACACCCCCAACACGCCGGCCTCGACCTGGCTGATTCTTGGCTCCGATGAGCGAGACGGTTCCACCGATTACGGCGGCGTAGACAATATCTCAGGCTTCAGAACCGATACGATTCTGGTGCTGATCAAGCCCAAAAGCGGGCCGAGTTCGTTGGTTTCCATTCCCCGCGATTCGCTCATGAACGTCGATAACCAGTACATGAAAATCAATGCGGTGGCGCTGATTGCGGGCAAGAAGGCTTTGGTAAGCAACGTCGAGCAGATCACCGGCCAGAAAATCGATCATGTGGCACAGATCAAGTTCGGCGGTCTGCAGAACGTGGTGAACGCCTTGGGCGGTATCGAACTGTGCTATGACGAGGATGTTCAGGATTCCTATTCCGGACTGAACTGGAAGGCGGGATGCCATACGGCGGATGGTTCCACCGCATTGTCCTTCTCTCGTATGCGATATGCCGACGCGCGAGGAGACTTCGGACGCAACGAACGCCAGCGACAGGTCATCTCGGCCATCGTCAAGAAGGCTTCCAGCAGTGAGACCCTGACCAATCCGTCCAAAATCGTGGCAGTGTCCAATGCCGCGATGAGCGCACTCACCGTGGACGAGAAGACCAACCCTTACACGTTGCTCACCATGGCGTTGGCGTTCAAAAGCGCCACCGGCTCGAATGGCATCTCCGGCAGCGTGTACTGGTCCGACCCCGATTATTACGTTGATGGCGTTGGTTCCTCGGTGCTGCTTGACGACGCCAAGAACACCGAACTGTTCAGTCAACTTGCCGACGGCACGTATAAGGCCGGCACCGTGGGCAATCTGGCGGAAGGCTGACCGACGCTTTCCCGGAGCCCATCGGCTTCATCATCGGCGCATGATCGTCACCGTTGCCTACACCGCCAATCATGCACGGGCAAAATGTCATGTGGATAACTCGGCAAGCTAGAACCACATACCTTGATTCGGCTTGCGCTTTCGGCATGCGTTCCCCCACGCTGGAAGCATGACATCACAGCAGAACGATTCGAAGCGACATTCCGTCCATACGGCATCCGCCGTATCCCGGGCGAAGCACCGTTTGGGCGCGCCGCCATTGCGCGCCCGCCTGACCATGTTTGCCGCGGCATGCCCGATGATCGCGCAGGCATTGATGATGGTCATACTGCTGTTGCACGGGCAATGGCTGTTCGCCGCCATGATCGCACCGGGCATATTCGCCTGTCTCGTGTCCCTGCTGCTGACGCTCCCCTCGCCTCCAGGCCCGGAGAAGGCTCCCGATCCGCAACAGGCAACGATCGATATCGGTATCACGGACGACGCCGATGACCGCGCCGCAGACCTCCGTCATGCGCCGTCGCAGCCGATAGAA
>OATB01001075.1_pt1 | contig 11133 bp, 9 predicted proteins | sample 1494941 | NCBI WGS metagenome assembly OATB01 (sample SAMEA2579931, study PRJEB22360) | human gut metagenome | reverse complement strand
GGGCACTGAGCTGCGAAATGCATCAGGATTTCGGAGCGAATGCCCGCGTGCCGCCAAAAAGCGCTCCGGAAAGGTTAGAAAATACCAGTTCTGCGGCAAGCTGACGGAGTCCATATCAGTTTCCCACCCCCATCTTTCGGTACACTACCTCCATCTACAAAGCGTAATTTACTCAGCTAAACCCAAATATAAGTCATTTAATAAAACCCTATAAAACGTTCGCTGTAATACTAAAGCGTGTTTGAAAATTCATTCCCGCTATCCGCAGACAGAGTGAATCAGGTGCAGGGCAGCAGAAATACAATGTTGGTTCCGCCATCCGGCGTATCTTCGATCCAGATTTTACCTTTATGCAGCTTTACAATTTCACTTGCAATGCACAATCCAAGACCAAAGTGTTCTTTATCTTTATGGGATGCATCAGCCCGGTAAAAACGATCAAACACCGCCTTTTTATCCTTGTCCGAAATGCCGGGTCCGTTGTCTGTAACGGCAACCCGGAATCTGCCGGAGTCGAATGCCAGCGAAAGGAGCACTTTTCCTCCAGCCGGAGTGTAGGCAAATGCATTGTCCAGCAATATGGACAGAACCTGTTCGATGCGCCCGGGGTCACAGCGAAGTTGGGGAATCTTCTGTTCGGGAATAAGAAAAGTAAAATTAAGTTTTTTAACCAATGCCTGGGGTTCAAATTTCTCATAGGTTTCTAATACCAGGGTGTCAAGTTCCACAGGCTCAAAGTGAACAGTCCAGTTCTTGGCATCCGCATTGGCGAGTGTGAGCATGTCATTAATAAGCCTTGCCATCCGACCTGCTTCAGATTCCATTGCGTGGATAAAACGTGCGGAGTCTTCTTTTTTGGCGATTTTAAGGGCAGACAGGCTGCTTGTAATAACCGTGAGGGGAGAGCGGAGTTCGTGGGATGCAGAAGCAATGAATTGAACCTGCTTGTCCCTGTTATCTTTTAACGGTCGGATCATATGCCTTGTAAAGAGCCAGGAAAAAATAGCCAGAAGAATAATGGCACACAGGTCAACGAGAACAAAAAGCATCCGCTGCCGGAAAATTTGAGCTTTCTGGGCAGTAAAAGGAGAAACGACCGTTACGCTTAAATAACCGCTGTCCTTTGGAATCAGGGCTGCTGAGGCATAGTAAAGTTCACCGTCATACCCTGTCATTTTAAATTCCTCATGCTTGGATAACACACTGTTTTTATTAAAATTGGTTACATCCAGTCCATATGTCTGTAATGCGGTTTCCTTCACCTGGGCAATGAGTTTTTCTTCTTCGGAAGAGGGATTCAGGGATTGGAAGACCAGGCTGTTTCCCGTATCTTTTATTTCCATCTGCATGTTATAATTGTATTCCATCTGGGAAATCCAGGTATGGGTAATGACTGACTGGTCTTCCAGATAGGAATAGAGTGAATTTAAATTATTTATAAAAGAGGAATAGCTGACATCCTTGATACCGGATTCAGCTATGGTGAGACAGATACAGGACATGGCGACAAGGATGAGACCGGTCACCAGTGTGCAGAAAAGAGTCATTTGACGGTGTAGTTTTTTAAACATTGGAATCCTCCAGGCAATATCCGATACCACGGATTGTTTTCAGGGTAAGCGTGCTGCCGACACTGGCAAGACGCCTTCTCAGGAGATGGATATAGTTATCCAGATTTCCTTCCTCCACAGAGGCATCAGGTCCCCAGACGCGGGTCAATAGGGTCATACGGGGTAGAATTTTACCTGAGTTATTTAAGAAAGCTTCCAACAGGTCTCCTTCCCGTCTGGACAAGGCGCAGGTCATTTCTGAGCGGGCGAGTTTTTTCTGTGAGGCATCATAGGAGATGTCACCGTAAGTCAGAGGCTTATTTTCATTCCAGCCGGCAGGCCTTCTGCTGATACAGCGTATGCGTGCCATCAGCTCCTCAAATGCAAAGGGTTTTACAATATAGTCATCAGCACCAAGATCCAGTCCCTGTACACGGTCATGGAGATCACCCAGGGCAGTTACCAGAATCAGCGGTGTGGATATTTCCTCCGAACGCATTTTCTTCAAGACCGCAGTGCCATCAAGTATAGGAAGCATACGGTCCAGCAGAATCAGATCATGAATATTTTCACGGATATAACGAAGGCCGGAGTCCCCGTCGTGGCAGACATCCACAGAGATGCCTTCATGTTCCAACTGATATTTTAATGAATCACATAAAATCAAATCATCTTCAATTATTAATATTCTCATAACAATTCGCCTCCTCATTCCATTATAATATGTATTTTATTAAAATAAAGCAGAAAATAGCTTAAGAATCATTAAGTTTTAATTTTTAGAGATTGGCTAGAGAAAAGTATGCTATGATTTCACCAGCAAAACAAATTAATATCATTATGAGGAGGAATAACAATGAGAGGTTTTTTAAAGAAGGGAATTTGCCTAACAATGGCAGCAGGCATCGCAGTTGTGCCGTTGGCAGGATGCCAGAGTGGAACAGATAGCATAGCGGATTCACAGGGGGGAAGTGAGGCAGTATCCGGAGCAAATACTGCAACTGGTTCGGAAGCAGGCGCCATGGGACGATATCTGGAAGAAGACGCTGTATTGCCGGAGGGTACCGCTTTCATATTAGATATATGTAAACAGACAGACGGAAGCGTGAATCTGGCGATTAGCAATGAAGCAGGCAACAGGGAACTGTGGAATTCCAAAGATGTGGGAAAGACCTGGGAAAAAGTATCGGATTTCCCGGCGGATATTCTGAACGATGATGCAGCTTATTTGTATCATATGGCTTTGTCACCGGATGGAGCGATCGGAGCTGTTAAATATTCAGAAGATGGTGGTTTCCAGCCCTTATATGCCGATAAAGATGGAAATGTAAAAGTATTCGACCAATTATTTGGCGGAGCGGAAGCAAATGCCCAGGCAAACCTGTCAGATGTAAGATTTACTGAAGACGGTAAACTGCTGGCAATGGGAAGCAAGGGCGTATATTTAATAGATACGGAAAAAGGAACTGTAGCACAGGAATTTGCCAAGGGTTCCTCTCCCCTGACCATTGGAACAGCAGGGAATGTACTTCTTGTGGTAACGCAGGATGAAGTACAGCTTTATGATATATCAACGGGTAAACTAATGGATAAGGATAAAGTACTGGATGAGCAGATTGTGGGAAAAGATTCCCCGGGACAGCTGGAAGGCAGTTCCAGTACAAAGCCGGTACTATTCCAAAAAGGGAAAGAGGGAGATTCAGTATATTACTGTAATTCCAATGGCTTCTATAACCATACCATCGGGGGAAGCATTGCAGAACAGATTATAAACGGAGAACTGAATTCTCTTGGAAGCCCCAGCACAGGACTGGTGTCCATGGCAGCCATGGATGATGATTCTTTCCTGGTTGCCTGCCTGGATGGCAGTGATTATAAATTAATGCGCTATGTGTATTCCAAGGATACACCAGCCGTACCAAGCAACGAGATAAAGGCATATACACTTCGGGATAATTCAGAGATCCGCCAGGCTATTGCCCTTTTTCAGAAGAAGTACCCGGATACCTGCGTGACACTGGAAGTGGGATTAAGCGGAAATGATGCAGTAAATACATCGGATGCACTCCGTACATTAAATACAAATATTTTGGCTGGTAACGGACCGGATCTGCTGCTTTTAGACGGAATGCCAATCCAGTCCTATATTGAAAAAGGAATTTTGGCAGACCTTGGAAATGTGTTAGATCCCCTGTCCACGGAAGAAGGATTTATTGAAAATATCAAGAATACCTATGAAAGTGACGGGAAAATCTATGCGGTACCAACCAGGTTCCAGATACCGGCAATTCAGTCCGGCAAAGAGACGGTAGACGCCGCGAAGGATCTGAAATCTCTTGTAGACCAGGCTGAAAAAATAAAGGGTGAAAACAGTAATGCAAGGGTACTTGCACAGATGTCAACCGTAGATCTGGCATTAGAGCCCTTGTATAATGTAAGCTCACCGGCATGGGTAAAAGAGGATGGTACGCTGGATAAGGATTCTCTGACAGAATTTGTAACACAATTCAAACGCCTCTATGATCTGGAGGATCACAGCCAGGATCAGGATGATTCCTACGTGATAGAGGAAATTAAAAATTCAACTGCCAGTACATTCTTCAGTGTCGCCGTGGGAAGTATGGGCAGAATGGATAACAGTGTGGGCATGACTATTGGAAATATTATGTCTATGTTGGATTTGTCTAGGATGGTTTCGGCGATTAAGCAGACGGAAGGAGAAGCTTACGGACTGCTAAACGGGCAGGCAGAAAATGTATACGTGCCGGGGTCCATTATTGGAATCAGCAGTAAAAGTGCCGTGCCGGAACAGGCAGAAAAATTTGCATCCTTCCTGCTGTCCAAAGAAGCACAGGTTGTGAATCAGGGGAGCGGCTTCCCAATCAATAAAGCTGCATTTGATACAATGATTAATGACAAACCAGCAAAGGGGCTTGGAAGTGAGAGCGTCGGAAACAACCAGACCGGCTCAATGGTATCTCTTGAAATTGAGTGGCCATCTGATGAAGAAATCAATACCTTTAAAAGTTATGTAGAGACGCTGGATAAAGGACCTCTGTCCGACAACGTCATTAAAGAAACGGTATTTGAACAGGTAAAACGATGTGTAAAGGATGGCGTATCCGTAGAGGATGCAGTAAATACGATTTTGCAGAAAGTGAATCTGTATATCAACGAAAGATAAAATTTTTATTAAATGTATAAATTTTCTAAAATAATGTTGTGTAGGGTGAATATTCTATGATATAATCGGACTAAAAATTTTTAGGAGGAATTATATCATGGATTTAGACCCTGACCCTGGTGCGACACAGATTGCACTGCAACTATTATTTTTGGTATTTTTAACATTTGTAAATGCGTTTTTCGCAGGAGCCGAGATGGCAGTGGTATCTGTCAATAAGAATAAGATCCGGCGCCTTGCAGATAACGGTAACAAGAAGGCAGTATTGATACAAAAGCTGCTGGAGGATTCCACGAAGTTCTTATCTACGATCCAGGTTGTGATCACTTTTGCAAACTTCTTCTCCAGTGCGTCTGCAGCATCCGGTATTTCCAAGATTTTGGGCGGTTGGATGAGTAAGTTCAATATTCCATTCAGTGAAACTATCGCACTTGTTATTGTTACTGTTTTACTCTCTTTTGTAACCCTTGTATTAGGGGAACTGGTACCAAAAAGAATAGCTCTGCAGAAATCAGAAGCCTTTAGCTTATGGACGGTAAAACCGATCTATATAATATCAAAGGTAATGGCGCCGTTTATTAAGCTGTTATCTCTGTCAACAAATTTTCTCCTGCGTTTAGTAGGGATGAAGACGGAGAATATTGAAGAGCGTGTGTCGGAAGAGGAAATCAAGGCCTTATTAGAATCAGGCAGCGAACAAGGTGTATTTAATGAAATAGAAAAGGAAATGATAACATCCATCTTTTCATTCGATGATAAAATTGCAAAGGATGTTATGGTACCGAGAAAAGCGGTTTATGCAATTGACATTGAAGAGCCGCTGGAAGATTATGTGGATGAGCTGTTATCCAGCAGACATTCCAAGATACCGGTCTATAAGGAAGATATTGACAATATTATCGGCGTCTTGCATATGAAAGATTTCATATTGGCAGCCAAGGAAAACACTTTTACCGGTGTAAAAATAGAAGAGATTATGCAGGAACCATATTTTGTACCGGAGTCTAAAAATACGGACGAATTGTTCCGTGACCTGCAGACAAAGAAAAATCACATGGCGATTTTAATTGATGAATACGGAGGATTCTCCGGTATCGTTACGGTAGAAGACCTGGTAGAAGAAGTAATGGGCGAGATCAATAATGGATATGAAGAAGAAGAGCCTGATTTTGTTCAGGTAGATGAGAAGACATATGTAGTGGATGGACAAATGCTGGTAGATGATTTGAATGATAAATTGCACCTGAAGCTGGAGACGGAAAATTATGATACGATGTCCGGGTACATGGTGGAACATCTTGGATTCATCCCGAAGGATGGAACACATCCCGAGCTAAAAGTGGATGGCGTAGTTCTGCGGGTTGACCGGATGGAACAAAAGGCAATAAAGAAATTGAAGATTACGTTTGAATAATCTGGATAATAAGAAAAGGCTGTTGCAGGATACTGCACAGTCTTTTTTTTATGGAAGCAAATCAATTATATGTAATGTATGTTATATGGAAGTAATGCTTTTTTTAGAAGTAATGCTGATTTTATATGTAATGCATGCCATTTTATATAAAAAGCATGTCATTTTTTAGGTTGGGAGACATATGATAGTTAATAAATGTAGAAACAGAGGTACATAACCATGATGCAGAATAATTCTGAGGGAACCAGACCCGTTGCTAATCCAAATCCTTATCCGCCAATAAGAGTAAGCAGGAAAAATCCATGCTATGCGGAGATGTTATACCCGGCAATAAGGGCACAGGAAAGTGAAATGACGGCGACTAACACTTACTTATATCAGCATTGGGTTCTCACTGACCGTTTTTCCGATTTAGGTAAGACATTGTTAGCTATTTCTAAAGTAGAAATGTTCCATCTCTACACGGTAGGGGAGCTGATTACCATGCTGGGAGGAGATCCCAGGTTTGCCAACAATACATGTGAATGCTGGAATGCAGATGCAATTGACTATTGCCAGGAGGTCCATCATATACTGGCGGAGAATATAGCTTCCGAAGAAGGAGCTGCCGCATTCTACCAGCGGACTGCAAAGGAAATTAAAGATCCCTGTGTCAGTGAGGTTTTGAACCGCCTGGCACTGGACGAAATACTTCATGCCCAGATCTTCCGGGAGTTCCTGGAGTCGGGTAAAAACAACTGCTAAATATGTTTCAGACACCATCCACCGTATCATAATCAACACAGATTGGATAATCTCCGGTTCTGCTTTGTTCCAGACGCGCATTAATCCCGTAGAGTTGTACTAAGTTTTCCCTGGTGATGACATCAGCCGGCGCTCCTTCAAAAAGAACGCTGCCCTTTTTCATTCCGATCAAATGATCTGCAAACTTAGAAGCATGGTTTAATTCATGAATTACCATAATAATCGTACGATTATTTTCCAGGTTCAATTTTTTGAGAAGTTTTAGAATCTCGATCTGGTGTGACATATCCAGATAAGTTGTAGGCTCATCCAGGACTAATATTTCTGTCTCCTGAGCCAGAGCCATGGCAATCCATGCCCGTTGACGCTGCCCTCCGGACAGAGAATCCACCATTTTTTCACGTAAATCATAGACACCTGTGGAATGCATTGCCCATTCAATCATCTGCAGATCATGTTCTTTCAGTCCGCTCATTGGGCTCTGGTAAGGAAAACGGCCGTATGCCACAAGTTCCTTTACCATAAGTCCGGAGGGGACGGAAGGGCTTTGGGGCAGAACTGCCATTTTTCGGGCGATGGATTTGGAAGCCTGTCTGCGCAGGGATTTCCCATGTAATAAAATATCACCATGGCGGCTGGGAATAATCCGGGATACTGCTTTTAGCAAAGTGGATTTTCCGCATCCATTAGAGCCGATCACCATTGTAATTTTTCCCTTTGGGATTTTCAGATTTAATTTATGAATTATTATATCATTATCATAAGCGATTTGAAGGTCTTTCGTCTGGATACATTCTTGATTCATAGGCTATTTCTCCTTTAACATTAAGTAAATAAAATATGGTACGCCTACAATGGAAAGCGTAATTCCAACCGGTACCTCTAAAGGTGAAAAGAGATTCCGGGATATGCTGTCTGCTATAATAATGAACGTTGCACTGATCATTGCCCCGGTTATAATCTGCCGTTTATGAGAAGCGCCCGTTAGTTTCCTGGCAATATGGGGGCCAAGCAGTCCCAGAAAAGCAATATTCCCCGCAACAGACGTAGCAAGTGCTGATAATGCTACTGCCAGAAGTAATAAGATTCTGCTTTCCCGCTGAACGGAGACACCCAGTCCGCTGGCGGTTTCTTCGCCAAGGGAATATACATCAAGTGTCCGGCATTTGTATAGAACCATCGTTGTAAGAAGCATTACGGCTGGGGCCAGAAATACAAAATAAATCCAGCTGCTTCCCCAAAGGCTGCCGCTGATCCAGGTCAGTGCCTGGTTATAATCGCCCTTGGACATATTAAGCTGATAGAGTGTTATAAAAGCATTAATTCCTGCATTTACCCCAATTCCCGTTAAGATCAGCCGATTTGGAGAAATCCCTTTTTTATATGCGAGAAAATAGACCAGCAGTGAGGAAAGGAGGGAACCTGCCAAAGCAAAAACCGGGACCAGAAATATGGTAGATGCAGATAGTGCGGAATAATATGAAGTACTTTTCATGGAAATAAAAAGGACAACGGCAAGGGCAGCACCAGCATTAATACCAATCATACCAGGTTCCGCCAGAGGATTGCGGGTTACACTTTGCAGGACACAGCCTGCGGTTGAAAGGGCAACTCCCACAAATAGTGCTACACAGATCCTGGGGAGGCGCAGTTGGAAAATGGCAGTATTCTGTAATTTGCTTCCCTGTCCCATAAGAGTGCTGAGTACATCCCTTACCGGAATATTATAAGTTCCCCAAATGAGAGAAATAAGTACAGCGGCAAGCAGGAAAAAAGCAGTAACGATTAAGACAATATGAAATTTTTTTTTCATCAGCGGCTCTCCTTTCTAATCATCAGAAGAAATACTGGAACTCCGATGAGTGCGGTAAAAAGTCCGATGGGTGTTTCATATGGAGGTTGAAGCATCCTTGCTGCAATATCTGCCCATACCAGCAGTGCACTGCCAAATAAAAAGGACAATGGTATTACCTTACGGTAGTCATTCCCTGTCATTTTGCGGACAACATGAGGGACAATCAGTCCTACAAATGCTATATTACCTGCAATTGCCACGCTTATTGCGCACATGGGGATCAGAAGCAGCATCGTTAAAATCCGAATTTTCACTGGATTTACACCAAGTCCTGTGCAGACATCGTCTCCCAGGCTCACAATATTAATCTTGCTGCTGATAATCAGGGTAATAATTACACAGGGGGAGCTTACCAGCAGTAAAATCGTCATTTGATTCCAGGATGCTGTTCGAAAGCCGCCGGATACCCAGAAAGCCAGTTCCTGTGAGCGGTTTCCAAGCAATGCGATCACGGATGCCAGCGATAAAAAAAAGGTTCCAAGTGCAGTACCGGCAAGAATAAGGCGGGAAATATTCATATTAGATGCACTTCTCATACTAAATAACAGAACCAGGATACCACTGATGAAAGCGCCGGCGAATGCAGCAACAAAATTTCCAAGTATACCGGCAAGTGAAGCATTAACACTAACGATAGCCACAGCAAGAGCAGCGCCCTGGGTGATTCCCATAATGGACGGCTCTGCGACAGGATTGCGTGTGACACCCTGCATCATGGCACCGCCCATTCCCAGAAGACCTCCAATGATTGCGCTTGCCAGTGCCCTGGGTAGACGAATATCCCTTACAAGCTGCATATCCAGGGGCAGTTCTTCTGGTTTTCCGGATTCAAATATACTATGCAGAACAGCTTCTAAGGGAATACTTTTCGCTCCGGCACAAGCGGCGGCCAATAATCCGGCCGCCACTAAGAGGATACTCAAGAACCATGCACCTGCTAATTTTCGATTCATTTTAATTTCTCCATCAGGGTAACTGCTTCATCCAAAAACAGTAATCTTCCGATGCAGCTATAACCCTGATTAAAATATGGGCTGGATGGAAGCTCCAGAACATTACCATTTTTAACCGGCTCCATGTTCTTCCAAACGGGATTTTCCCGGAGGGATGCAAGATCTTCGTCAGTGCCTATTGCCAAGATCCGATCAGCATCGATTTGGGCAAGTCCTTCATAGCTGACAACCGGGAGGCTGATATTTTCCTGTACCGGCATGCCTTCCGGGCGTTTTAAGCCCAGGTCATCGTATAAGATGCTTCCGATTCCTGCCTTATCGAAGATAAAAATCTGTCCGCCACTTGCTAAAATAGCGAGGTAAGAAGTATCTTCACCATAAGTGCTGCGGATATCTGCACCGATTTTAGAGGCCTTTTCTTCATAAGAGGAAAGCCATTGATCCACTACAGCAGTTTTATTCATGATGGCAGCAACGCTTCTGACATCTTCTTTCCAGTCAGTTTGAGCGAGTTCTACCATCACAACCGGAGCTATCCCGGATAACTGCTGGTACATTTTCTCCTGTACGGTAGATATTATGATCAGATCCGGTTCCAGAGCAATTATCCCTTCCACATCCATGGTATCCTGCATGCTGTAACCCAGTATAGATGCACCTTCCAGAACATCTTCCAGGTAAGTTGGAAACTTTGTATAGTCATAAGCATCTGAATTGGCAGTTCCGGCAACTTTATATCCAAGTACAGATAAGATATCGCTGTTTCCGCTTATATCCACAATTTTCTGCGGATTTGCAGGAATAGTTACTTCGCCTCTTGCATTGGTAACGGTAATAGTGTCCCCGGTACCAGATTCGGTGCCACCTTTAGAAGCATCCGGTGTACTTTGACACCCGGACAGGAACAGCATCGCCGCACAGGACAGCACTGCAAAACTTTTCAGTAGATATTTCTTTGACATAATAGATCCTCACTTTCAAAAATGGATAAATATGTTAGCGTGCGCTAACCATCTTTTCCCGTATTATATACAACATTATTAAAAAATGCAAGGACCGGTTTCTTAATGATAATTTTATCAATAAGAAAAATATTCGCAAGGATACAGTGACTAGTGTCAGAAGCTTTTAGAAGTACAGAGGAGAAGTATAAAGATATAGTACGAACAACTTTGCTGTATTTAGAATTAATGGAATAAATCTATGGTGTTATAAAATATTAAATTTGGGTTTAGCTGAGGATGACGCTTTGTATATGATAGGTAGTGTACGGAAAGAGAAGGGGGCGGACCAGGACATGGGTTTGGAAGGCTTACCGCAGAACTGGCATTTTCTAACCTTCCCGAAGCCCTTTTTGGCGGCACGCGGGCATTCGCTCCGAAATCCTGATGGATTTGGCAGCTCAGTGCCCGCTTAGTATCCGATGGGAGCCA
>OATB01001068.1_pt1 | contig 11241 bp, 8 predicted proteins | sample 1494941 | NCBI WGS metagenome assembly OATB01 (sample SAMEA2579931, study PRJEB22360) | human gut metagenome | reverse complement strand
GCGCCACTTCACGTCCGGCGAGCAGCCCCCGTCCAACTTCCTGCCGTGGGAAGCCGCCTACGCGGAACTCGACTTCGTGCCGGAACTGTTCCCGGATTGCGGCCGTGATGTGCTGTGGCGCTCCATCGACCACTACATCCACCGCGATCGTCGCTTTGGAGGCGTGAAGCGATAAGGAACAGCCCGGTGGGCTGTTCCAGCTTCACGCCCGAGCGGCTACGCCGCGAGGGTAATGTTGAGCCGGCCGTAGGCCGTCAATAATTGCAGGACGTGAAGAAATAAGAAAAAGACCCCCGCGGGGGTCTTTTTTCTATTCTGCTCCTAAAACGGCTTTTAATCGCCTGCCAGTTGCGCGATTCGCCACGTGAAATCAGTTATGAAACGATCATGATCCACGGTGAGCGCCACGTGCACGCGTGGCGCCGACGGGTCAATCAGTCCGGCCGGATCGCCGATGGTGCGGCCGCGCGTGCCATGAAAATCGCCTGTCTCCGTTTCGACCTTCATCGGCAGATCGAAACATTCCACCAAACTCGGATCCACCGCTACGGCTGCGGCGAGCGGATCGTGCAATGGCATGCCGGCTGCGAATAGTCGGGGGTCTGCGGCGAAATTGGCCGCGATGGAAAAATCGGCGATATCGGCAAGGAACGTCCGCACGTCGCCATCCTGCGATTGCGATGCGGCCTGACGCCACTGTACGGTCGCGTCGGACCCCAACAGGCACTGATGCGTCACGTCCAGTCCGACCATCGTCACATCCGCACCGGAATGGAACACGCGGTCGGCGGCCTCCGGATCCTGGATGATGTTCGTTTCGGCGGTCGCATCCCAACAGTTGCCTTCCTGCGTCAGCGTTCCCCCCATCATTACCAGCCGGAGCCGGCTAGTGATATCCGGTGCCGCGGCAAGCGCCGCATCGACGTCGGTCAGCGGGCCGGTCGCCACCACCGTGACGTCACTACCGTAGAAGCGAACCGCGTCGATGAGGAATCGAACGCCGTCCGGCAGAGCGACAGGGGAGTGGGAACGGTCCTCACAATCGTTGTCGCCGCCGGCATCGCAGGCGGTAAACGAAAGTGAAAACGAGTCGGCTGCGGGATTGGCGTGAGGGTCGTGCACGTCATATCCGCCAACGGAAATCAGCCCGCGCATCGCTCGAACATCCAATCCTGACGAATCGGACACATTGGGTGCCGGATTGAGCGTCTGGATGTTCGAATCGTCACAAACAGACGTATGCCGTCCGACGGCACAATCAGCGGACGGGCCGAATCCGCCCAATCCATCCGTGCCGTGGAACTGCGCGCAGCCGGCGTCGGGAATGAACGCGGCCGCCCAGGAGGGGCGCGTCGAGCCGCACATCACCGGAACGTCCCGGAACCCCAACCGTTCCAGTACATAAGCCGTGTTGCGTACGGCGGTGTCAGCCGAAACGTTGCCATAGGTGCCGATGACGCCCAGTATCTCGACGTCGTCAAACGAGGCGAGATACGCCAAAGCCAGCGCATCGTCGATGCCGGTGTCGACATCGAGAATCATCTTGCGTTTGCCGGAGGGTGTGGGCGTCATCGGCCGGTCTTTCTCTTAGGGGAATCCGTTATTTCAATATTCGCTTTCTTAAGCAGGATTCGTTTCTTAAGAAAGCTGTTATTTCAAAATCCGCTACTTCAGGAATTCGTCGGTGGCGATGTCCTTGGCCGCCGGAGCGGTGTGCACCGTCTTGCCGTGCGCATCGGTGTAGGCGTTCTCCTCGGCGAGGAAATCGAAATACTGCTGCGCGCCCTTGGTGTCGTTCGTGCCGAACACGAACGAGCCATCCTTGATCTTCGTTGGATCACCCCAGTACTGGCCGTTTACGATGGTCTTCATGCTCTTCTTGACGAAAGCGAGCTTGAGATTCGCGTCGGGGGCTTCTTTGACGAGGATCGCGGCGGCATCATCGGGATGCGAGTAGGCGTATTCGTACCCTTTCTTGGTGGCTTGCACGAACTTCCTTACGAGGTCCGGATTGGAGGAGATGGTCTTGTCGTTGGTGATCACGCCGATGGTGTCGGCATTGCCGGGCACGCCATAGTCCGGCTCGGTGAAGCAGTTGAGCTTCGGGCCGTACATATCGGCCTGCACCCCTTCCCAAGTGGCGTAGAAGCCGCCAAAATCGGCTTTTTTGCTGGATAGCGTCTGGAAGGTGGACGTGCCGACGGTCACCTTGTCGAACGTGCCCTTGCCGCCGTCGGTCTGGATCATGCGGCGGATCACTGCGTCGGATTCGTTGGAGCCGAACGTGGCGAAGGTCTTGCCGTCGAAATCCTTCGGGGACTTGATGTCCTTGTTCGACGCGAGCGAACACCAGATGGCGCTCGGCTTCTGCTGCACCTGCATGACCTGTTTGATTTTCGCGCCCTTAAGCGTGTAAATGCCCACGTTGGTGAGGTTGGACAGCGCGAAATCCGCCATGCCGTTGTTCACGGCCTGCTCCGCGCCGGCCTGCGCCACCGCCACGATGTCCACGTCAAGACCGGCCTGCTTGAAATAGCCTTTGTTCTTCGCCACATACACGCCGATATGGTTGGTGTCGGGCGCCCACGAAAGCATGAACGTCACCTTGGTGAGGTCGTTGCCGTCCGTCGCGGTTTTCGTGGAGTCGTTGCTTTGCCCGCATGCGGCCACGCCGACGAGCATGGCGATCGAGCCGAGGATTGCGATTGCTTTGCTGAAGATGGTCTTCTTCATACCTTGCGATTTCCCTTGAATCTTGCTTCTCTACCGTTTTCTAGGGATGACGCTGCGGGCGGGGTTCGGGCAGAAAACGATACGAAGGGCTAAGGCCCCCGCTCGTCCAATGCCCCCGACGTTCCTTATGGTGCCTGCCGCCGCCCGGTTGACCGTTTGACGCCGAAGCTGTGGAACATTGCCGGTTTGCCACACATTGGCTAAACAGCGAGTCCCATTATACGGGTGTGCATGACGATGATGAGGGCCGCAATGGTGATTGTTGCGTTTTCACTGGTCCGCGTCCGGATCGGCGTCCGCGTCGGCTGGGCCGAGCAGCAGGCGTTCGCTGAGATTCACGAGGCACATGAGCATGCCGGTGATGACGATGATGACCAGCGTGGCCGAGAAGATCAGCGGCGTGCGGAACGAATTGTAAGCCGCCTGCAGCCAGATGCCGAGGCCCTTGCGCGCACCCAGATACTCGGCAGTGGTGGCGGTGGCGAAGATGTATGCGGCGGATACGCGGATGCCGCCGTAAATCTGCCGTGCGGCGACGCGCAGCTTCACATGCCACAACGTCCACGCGCGGGTCGCGCCGCATGTCAGCGCCACATCCGAATAGAACTGCGGCACCGCTTCCAGACCACGGATCGTCTGCACGGCGATCGGGAACAGGCCGAATACGGCCACAATCACGATTTTGCCGGAAACTTCGAAACCGAACCAGATCAGAAACAGTGGCGCGATTGAAATCAACGGCATCGTCTGCGCGGCCGACAGCAGCGGGAACAACGCGGCATCGGCAATACGGGAGCAGTACAGCAGAATGCCGATCAGAATGCCGCATGTCACGGCGAACAGGAAGCCGACGGTGCCTTCCAACAGCGTGACTTCGGTCGCGGGCCACAGGGTCGGCCATGTTTCGACGGTCGCCTGCGCGATTTCGCTGGGGGCGGCGATCATCGTGGATGGCACGTGCCCCAATCGCACCCATGCCTCCCATACGACAAGCAGTGTGATGACGGCGATCAGCGTTGGAATACGACGCTTCGCCATACCGAGTAGTTTGTGTTGAACGTGCGATTCCGCCATCGTTCACCTTGCTTTCTGCGTCAAAGTGGACGCGCACGTGACCGACTGCGGGAAATCAGTAAGGTGAGGAGCCTGCTCGCCAATCGGCCAGAAAAGATTGTTACCGGCTCGCCAGTATAGACGGTGGGGCGGAACGTAGGCAAACCCGCACAGCAAGTACGGCAGTAACGAGAGATAACGTGCGTTGGATACCATCCCAGATATCACTTTAGACATAGAGAGACAGATATAGAAAGGCCTCCGCACCCTTCCGATGCGGAGGCCTTCCCATATACCCCTTGCTACTGCCTTATGGTCGTTTGCCTGTCAATCATGACAGACGTCTATCATTCCAGTCCGATGGACTTCATGTGGTGAAGCACCAGGGACTTGACCTTGAGCGTGCCGGATTCGGCCACGAGCTTGATGGCGCGCGGACCTTCGGACGCGTAGCTGTACGAGCTGAGCGCCTGACGGCCGTCGTTGACGTACACCTCCACGCAGCCACGGTCCACGTACACGCGCAGCTTGAGTTCGCCGGCGGCAAGTTCGGCTTCGGACAGCGGTGCCGTACGGTAGCCGCGATCGCCCTGAGCGTTGGCCTGACGGTCGACCACCACGCGGCCGATCTGATCGTCATACGCAACGGACGTGTAGGCGCCATCCTCGGTGGCGTGGACACGCAGGCCGGCACGCTCGGCGGTGGAGTTGGCCAGGTCGATGGTCATTTCGATTTCCACGGCTTCGGCATCGTCCACAATGGTCTTCTCGCCGCTGACGTCCAGATCGATCGCACCGAAATCGACGGTATCCTCGCGCAGGCCTTCCATTTCGGCCACCGGCGCGGTGTGCAGGTCGCCGTCGGCGCCCAGCGTGATCTCACGCGGCAGGGTGAGGTTGCCGCCCCAGCCGTCGTCCTGCATCGGAATCGGCTCGACGAACGGGCTCATCCAACCGTAGACGATCTGACGCTTGCCGTCGTTGAACGACTGCGGCGCGTAGAAATTGTGGCCGCAATCCCACAGACGGAACTCGGTTTCCGGCTTGAACTGCTCGCCCGGAGTCCACGTGCCAATCATGTAGCCGGCGTTGGAAACGTTGCGGTTCATAAAGCCGGAAGCCTTGGCACCCATGGCGGAGAAGCCGATAACCCACTTCTCGTTGCCTTCGACGTCCTTGATCGGGAAGAAGTCCGGGCACTCAAGCATAAACACGTCCGGATCCGGATGCTCGAACAGCACCTGCTCATAGGTCCACTTGACCATGTCGTCGGAGGAGAACAGCCACATCTGGCCGCGCTTCTCGGCAGAGGAGACACCGAAGGTCATGTACCACTTGTCGCCGGTCTTCCAGACCTTCGGATCGCGGTAGTGGTGGTTCACCTTGTCGGTCGGGCAATCAATGACCATACCGCGCTTAGTGGCGCTGGTCAGCTCATCGTTGTCTGGTTCGGCGAGCATCTGTACCTGCCAGTCGCCGCCGGTGTTGTCCTTGCCGTTGGCCCAACGGTGGCCGGTGTAGTAGAACTTGAGCTTGCCATCGTCGCCGATCACTGCGGAGCCAGAGAAGACGCCGTCCTTTTCTTCTTCCAGAGACGGGGCGAACATAATCGGCTCACGCTTCCAATTGACCATGTCGGTGGAGGAGACGTGACCCCAATGCATCGGACCCCACTGGGTGCCATACGGGTGCAGCTGGTAGAAGACGTGCCAACGGCCCTTGTAGAAGCACAGGCCGTTCGGATCGTTGATCCAACCGCCATTGGATGCGATGTGGAACTTCGGATACCAGCGGTTGTTACGCTTGGCTGCGAAGGCCGCGACACCGGCCTCTGCCTTGGTGAGTTCCTCGCTGTGGTTCTTGATTTCGTGAAGGACAGGTGCGTCCGGAGTAAAGCCAGTCATCGTTGAATGCCTTTCTGAATCTGGGTTATGAATTGTTGGATAAAAAGCTTTTTGAAGATGGTGCCCAAAGCGGAAAAAGGGAAACGCTTCGGACACCACGATTGTTGTTATGATGCGTACGGTACCGATGATGATCGCGGGAGAAGGGATGTAGGTTGCGACCACCATCGACGCCGTACGCCGACTTAGTATGGGCTGAGACTCAGGCCTTCACTTCCGCATCAGCGGTCTTCATGGCCTTGAGCTGCTTGTCAGTGTAGAACGGATCGCCGCCGACTTCCTGATCATCCTTCTTGATGACGAAGAAGCCGTAGACCAGAGCCGCAAACACGATGGCAGAGATGGTGAAGAAGGTCGGACGGTCGCCCATGGCATCATGCAGAGCACCCATCGGGGTGGAGAAAATCACCTGGCCGACCTGGGAAGCGATCTGGAAACCAACCATGTACAGGGTGGCAGACAGCTTCGTGTCGAAGTGCAGGGTGAAGTAGCGGAACGCCGGCAGGCAGAACAGCGGTACCTCGATGGAGTGGAACAGCTTGACGATGGAGACGGAGACCGGGTCATGGAACACGCCGCACAGACCGATACGGGCGAACATCACGGTGGCGCCGAGCAGCAGGGAGTTACGCACGCCGATCTTCTTCATGATGATCGGGACGACGCCCATCATGGCGGACTCGAGGAACACCTGGAAGGAGTTCAGGGTGCCGTAGGTGGCGTTGCCGATTTCAGTGGTCGGGAACAGGGAGGCGTAGTAGTTCGGGAACATCTGCTGATCGAACACGGTGTAGAAGGTGTTGGTGAACAGCATGAAGACGATGAGCACCCACAGAGTCGGCATCTTCAGGACGGAGACCATTTCCTTGAAGGACGGGTTGGTCGGAGCCGCGTTCGGATCGGCCTCCTTCTTGAGTTCTTCCTTTTGCTCGGCCGGAACCCAGAAGGCGTAGACGCACAGCATGCCGAGGCCGCAGATGGAACCAACCCAGAAGTTCAGCAGCGGGTTGATGTTGAACAGGAAGCCTGCGCACAGTGCCACGACAGCGTAGCCGAAGGAGCCCCAAGCGCGGGACTGGCCGTATTCGAAGCCGAACTTACGGGAGTAACGTTCGGTGACGGCTTCGAACAGGGAGCAGCCGGCCATGAAACCTGCGGACAGCACGATGGAGCCGAGAAGCACGCCGATGAATCGGGTGGTGCCGCCGGCGGTCAGCATCGGCTGGTACACGAACTGGACGAACGGGCCAACGCATGCAGCGACCGCAGAGATGAAGATCACGAGCTTACGCTTGATGCCCAGCTGGTCCTGAATGGTGCCGTAAACGAACATGATGACCAGGGTGGCCAAGGAGTTGATGGAGTAGATCTGGCCCTGTTCCGCGGAGCTCATGCCCAGACCGTGGGTCGGGTCAGTGAGCCAGCGGGAGAAGAAGGACCACCAGATGCCCCAGGAGCAGAAGAACATGAAAATGCCGAAGGAGCTCTGCAGATAGGAAGGATTCTTCCATACAGAACGTGTTTTACTTGCCATTTTGATTCTCTTTTTCTCTTCACGGTGCCGCTGCCGCGCGGCAGCGATTGCTTCCGATGTTGTTTTGGCTTGCGTCTGCTCGGATTTCAGCTGCCGTGCCGAAAAGCGAACATGGTTTCAAGATAGCATGTTGCAACTGCTACGTCAAACGTTTGACGTCAATCGTTTGACGTCAAACGTTTGTAAGGATTTGCGGATAGTTGAAATTAAGCCTGAATCAACTGCTGGCGGACTGTTGGCACGATTGCTTTATTCGGCGTGTCGTGAACAAACGCACAATTTTCATGTATAGAAAATGGCTGTGCGAACAATCGTAAGCATTTGAATCGTTGTAAAAACAGAAAAATCAGGATATGACGGAATCTTTTTCCAACAATGCGCAGTGGATCTTCGCCGGAATCGGCGCATCAAGCGGCGGCAGGGAAGCTCTGGCGGATGGACATGAACTGGTATCCACATCCTTGCCTTCAATCATGGAAATCAGCTTGCAGGCTGACCAATAGCCCATTTCGTAATGTGGCAGTTCGACGGTGGTCAGCTGCGGTTCAAGTGTCTCTGCGAACACGCGGTGGTTGTCCACGCCGACCACGGAAATATCCTTGCCTACCGTAAGCCCTCTTCTTGCCGCGCATTCGTACACATACCAGGCGCGCGCATCATTGAAGCAGAAGAAGCCGTCCGGATGCTCGTCGTCGAACAACTTGTTCACGGCGCGTAAAGCTGGACCGTTGTGCACTACGTTGCATACCAGCGATGGGTTGAACGCACGTCCGGCCTCCTGCAACGCGGTGCGGTAGCCGGCAAGACGACCGTCCTGCGCGATCATGTTTTCCGCGCAACCCACGTATGCGATGCGTTTGCATCCGGCCTGGATCAGCCGATTCGTGGCGTCGTAGCCGATCATGAACTCGTCCGGCTCGATGCTGGGCACTTTGTTCTCGTGGTCGGTGGCGTCCACCATCACCACGGGGTATTCGTTCAACGATTCGGGAACATGTGCGATGCGGTTCGACATCTTCGAATAGAAGAATCCGTCCACGCCGTACCTTTTCAGTGTGGCGATCTCGTTTTCCTCGCTCGCCTTGCCGTCGGTGCTGACGGTGAACAGCATGTAGCCGTAGGCGCTGGCCGCGTCCTGCGCGCCCAGAATGATGCCGCCCGCGTACGGTGTGGTGGCGACTTCCTCGCTGATGAAGCCGAGGATTCGGGTTTTGTTGGTACGCAGGCTTCGCGCCAACGGATTGATTTTGTACCCGAGCTCGGTCGCTTTGTTGCGTACGAGTTTGGCGAGCGCGGGATTTACCCTGCCTTCGTCGCGTCCGTTGAGCACCAGGGATACAGTGGAGATGGATACCCCCGTTTGTTCGGCGATTTCCTTCATTGTCGTCATAATCGCAACACTATACCCAAATGAACACGAAAAGCGCGCCTTTTTCGAGAAAAAGCGTGCTTTTTTACATGGAATGGTTTCGTTTCACCACTGTAAAGGGGGTTATTTCGACAGAATCTCGTTTACCAGTTCCTGCTTGGCGTGGATCTGTCCTTCGAAACCGGGGCGGATGTCGAGACGGATCACCACGTCGGTGCGGTAGCCCTGTCCGGCGAGCTTCATGGTGGCGTCGCGGATCACCTTGAGCACATCGTCGATGTCGCCTTCGATGTTGGTGAACATGGCGTTCGTCTCGTTCGGCAGGCCGGATTCACGGATTACGTCCACGGCCTGCGCCACGTACGTGGACTTCTCCGGGCTGGCTCCGGCGGGGGAGATGGCTACTGCGGCAAGCGTGTTGATATACGGTTTGCCGGTTTCCGGATTGACGGGCACTTCCTGCTTTTCTGCGTTGCGATCGAGCGTCATGATTACCTTTCTCAGCGTTGTCTCGTGTGTTTTCGTGCGATTACTTGTTGTACTGTTCCAACGGCTGCCGTGGTTCGCGTGGTTTGCGTGGCTTGGTTCAACGCCACTTCCACGCGTGGTCCATCGGACCGGAACCATGTCCAAGATCGAGCTGCGCTTCCAAAGCGCCGGTCAGGTACAGCTTGGCATGGTCGACGGCCGTCGGCAGCGCCTCGCCAAGAGCCAAATGGCTGGCGATGGCGGAAGACAGCGTGCAGCCGGTGCCGTGCGTGTTCGGGTTGTTGATGCGACGGGAACGGAACCAGGTGATCTTGCCATCCGGCTCGACAAGCACGTCACTCGCGTCATGCGTGCCGTGGCCGCCCTTGACGAGCACCGCGCAGCCGAAATGGCCGGCGAGCAGATGACCTGCGGTCACCATGTCGTTCTCGGTGGAGATGGATTCGCCGTTCTCATAGTCGATTGCGCCCGCACCTTGCTCTACGGCCAAGTCGCACAGTACCTGGGTCTCCGGCATGTTCGGCGTGATCACGGTGGCCAGCGGGAACAGTTTGGACGTCAGCGCCGCGATGGCATCATCCTCGATGAGCTTCGCGCCGGACGTGGCCACCATCACCGGGTCGAGCACCACGTTCTTCGCGTTGTGCGCGGTCAGACGGTCGGCGATCACGGTGATGAGCTCGGCGCTGGACACCATGCCGATCTTCACCGCCACCGGCGGAATGTCTTCGAACACCGCGTCGATCTGCGCCGCAAGCATTTCCGGGGGAGTGTTGGTGACCATCGTCACGCCGGTGGTGTTCTGCGCGGTCAGCGCCGCGATCGCGGTCATGCCGAACACGCCGTTGGCGAGCATGGTCTTCAAATCCGCCTGAATGCCGGCACCGCCGGACGAATCCGATCCTGCGATGCTCAATACCGGTGGCAATGTGCTAGTCATGGTAACTCTCCTTATTAGGCTCACTGATTCATTGATTATCTTCACTGAGCTCACTGATACAGTGTAGAACCACCCTTGCGGAACTTCTCGCTCATCTCAGCGGGCTTGTCGATTTCCTGTACGACGGACTACTTCACACGCGGCGCATAGCCGTGCTTCGCGTCGCCGCGCACCGCCTTCCAGCGCGTCACCATTTCGCGGGTGGCCGCTTCCGGATCGTCGGCCCCGGCGATCGCCGGCACCACCCGGAGGCTTCTAGCACATTGCCCGCGGACACCACAAACCAGCCGGCCGCCTTCGAACGGGCCAGCATCTCCGTATCGTCGGCATGTACGCCGCCGCCGACCACTACCGGGAACTCGCTCGCCGCGCAAATCGCGTTGATCTGTTCCTCGTCAAGCGTATGCCCGGAACCGTCGTTGCCGCCCACGGAAGCCTCCGGCTTGGTGGTGGCCACATTTGGAGGTCCGGCGCCGATGTAGTCGATGCAGCCGCTCGGCAGCTCGTTGATAAGCTTCACCAGACTTTCGGTCTCGGCGGACAGGCCCACGATGGCGTCCTCGCCGAGCAGCGCGCGAGCCTCCTGCGGTTCCATATCGGTCTGGCCGATATGCACGCCATCCACCTTGATGCCCTTGTCGCGCGCCTGCCATACCACATCCACGCGGTCGTCGATCACAAACGCCACGGAATCGGACTTGCCGCTGTTCTTGATGACCTGCGCGATATCGCGGGCCATTTCGGTGATATCCTTCGCATCCGCGTTCTTGGCGCGCAATTGGATGAACGTCGCGCCCCCACGCAACGCGTCATCCACCACATCCGTCACCGGCCGGCCCTTGCAATCCTGCGGACCGACCACGAAATACGCGCTCATATCAAAGCAGTCGCGCATCGAGGCGAATGGATAATTATTCATTGGTTTCCCCTTTGTTGTCCTTTGGGCAAGTGCTCCAGAAGAAGTCTTGTTATTTTCCGTCGCACCGCACTGAACGTATATATTCCGTATATACGATTGCGATGGTGCGAAACCATCCACGGAACGTTGCGGTCAGTTGGTTTCGATGATGTCGGACGCGGCCACCTGATCGGCGGTGACGTTCCACAGCGCGTCGAGCAGCGCCACCTGGAACGAACCGGGGCCATCGGATTTGACTTCGGCGATTTCGGACGCACGATCATACAGCAGCGACGCGGCAAGGGCGGCGACCAGCGGCTC
>OATB01001065.1_pt1 | contig 11304 bp, 8 predicted proteins | sample 1494941 | NCBI WGS metagenome assembly OATB01 (sample SAMEA2579931, study PRJEB22360) | human gut metagenome | reverse complement strand
TGTCCAGAGCGGGGAGATTCGCGCACTGGCCGATAGCGATGAAGTACAGGCTGGTACCGATGCGGCGAAGATGAGCCCGTCTCGGGCCGTGTCCGAAACCTTCGAGCCTGGTTCGGTGGGCAAGGTCATCTCCATGTCCGGCTATCTGCAGATGGGACTGCATAAGATGAGCGATCAATTGTCGGTCCCGGACCACATCACACAGGAGGGCCAGACCTACAAGGACTCATTCGACCATGGCACTGAGCGCTGGACGCTCGCCGGCATTCTGCAGAACTCATCGAACGTCGGCATGATTATGGCCGGGGAGAACTATCCGGATGAGCAACGCTACGAGTACCTGACCAAATTCGGCATCGGACAACCGACCGGACTGAACCTGCCCGGTGAATCGAGCGGTCTGCTCACCAACCCTTCGGCGTGGGATCTGCGTACGCGCAACACCATCCTGTTTGGTCAGGGCTACACCGTCAACGCCCTGCAGCTCAACAACGTGGTGGCCACCATCGCGAACAAGGGTGTCAAGCAGCAGCAGTCGATCATCAAATCAACCACCGATGCCAATGGCAAGACCACTGAGACCAAGAAGGGCGAAGCCACCCGCGTGGTGGATGAAAAGGTCGCATCGGACATGATGAATGCGATGGAATCAGTGGCGGAAGGCTACAACAAGTTCGTCAAGGTCGATGGTTACCGCATGGCCGCCAAGTCCGGTACCGCAGAGGTGCAGGGCTCGGATGGTACGCTCTCGTCCATTATCTCCGATTATTCCGTGGTGATTCCCGCGGACAACCCGCGCTATGCGGTCACCGTGGTGATGAAGGATCCGAATGGTGTGTTCGGCGGTCTGACGGCCGGCCCTGTTTCCGCACAGATTTGTGAGTTCCTTATGCAGAAATACGAGGTGCCTGTCTCCAGTCCACGCAAAAATGCTATTCCAGTCACGTGGTAAGGATCAGGGGAGAAAGGCGATAGCCCATGAGTGCAGTGAGCGAATCCATCGCCCAGCGGGTGACCCTGGGAATGCTGGTCGAACGGTACGGTTTTGAAGTCGATCCACCCTTCGCCACCAATGTCACCATTACCTCACTCAGCGATGCCGTGGACACCGTGATTCCCGGCTCGCTGTTCATCTGCACGCATGAGCAGGAACCCGATGTACTGCATGCCGCACAGGCCGGTGCCTATGCGGCGTTGCTGCCACGCGCGTCCAAAGGGCAGATCGCCAATGCCGATATACCGTTGCTCTACGGCGATTTCGACGATCGCGTACTCGGCGATCTGGCCAGCGGCCTGGCCGGCGGACCGTCCAATGCCATGGCGGTGTTCGCGGTGACCGGTGCGGATGAGCAGGCCGTCGACGCAGGCGTGTCCCAGCTCTCCGAATTCCTGCACATGCTGGGCAATCCGGTGGCGGTAATCACCGCATCCGGGTCCACGTCGATGACACGTACCATGAACCTGAACTATCCTCTGGGCATCCTCGATATGCAGCGCGCGCTGTCCGTGTGCGCCGAAGACGGTGTGGCGGCCGTGATCATCGCCATGGATGACCGCACGTTGGCCGAGCATGCGTTGGAATCGGTGAACGTGGATGTACTGGGCACGGAGGATGTCAACGCAAGCGCAAGCTTGAACGAATTGAAGACACGCTACGCATTCGTTGCGGAACATGACATGTCCATGACCTCGTCGACACCCGAATCGGATGAAATGGCTGCGGATTCACCGGCAATGTATGACCGCGTCCGACTCGGGCACATGTCCTTGGCCATCGCCATGGTGCTGGCCGCCGGCGTGAGGAAAAACAACATACGCAGTGCCCTGCATGTGGCCAATAATCTCAATTAAGTCCGTGGATACGGGACGAAGCGTAATCGTAAAGGAGTTTGAAACACCATGGTTCCGATGAGCGTGGAGGAGATCGCCAAGGCCGTCGATGGTCGATTGATCGGAGACCGCCGGTTCCGAGTCTCGAGCCACCAATACGGTCAGCGACTCGCGGCAGGCCGGCCCCGGATCGGTGTTTGTGGCCATCCGAGGCGAGCGTGTCGATGGGCATGACTTTGTGGCGAAAACCGCTGGGCAGGGAGCCACGGTGGCCATCGTCGACCATGAGGTGAAGTCCGATGGCCTTCCGCAGATCGTAGTGAAAGACACGGTCGACGCCCTTGGCGAACTCGCCCGATACAACATCGTTCGCCGCCGCGAGCTGGACGGCGACTTCGACATCATCGGATTGACCGGTTCGGTGGGCAAGACCACCACCAAGGATCTGCTCTCCTCCCTGCTTGCCACCGTAGGTCCGACCGTGGCTCCGGTGGGATCGTTCAACAATGAGATCGGCCTGCCGCTCACTGCGTTGCGGGTCGATGAGCACACCCGGTTCTTCGTGGCTGAGATGGGTGCCAGCCATATCGGCGAAATCGCGCGACTGACCCGTATCGCACCGCCGAACACGGCAATCGTATTGAAGGTCGGCGTCGCTCACCTTGGAGAATTCGGCTCCCGCGAACGCATCGCACAGGCGAAAAGCGAAATCGTGCAGGGATTGCTTCCCGGAGGCACCGCGGTACTGAACGCCGATGACGAACACGTGGTTCCCATGGCCGGCCTGGCCAACGGCGACGTGCTGTGGTTCGGCTTGGGATCGTCGCAGGAGCCCGAGGTGCGGGCCATTGATGTCACTGCCGACCGGTCCGATCATGCTGAATTCACGTTGGTCGATGCGGACGGCAACCATACGCCGGTGCATCTGGGCATTCCTGGACGTCACAATGTGATGAACGCGTTGGCCGCCGCAACCGTGGCGATGCGTTACGGTATGGCACCCGAAACGGTGGCACGGATTCTGGCCTCGCAGCACACCATCAGCCCTCATCGCATGGCATTGTCCACGGTGAATCGCGAGGGGACTTCCTTCACGCTGATCGATGATTCCTTCAACGCCAATCCCGACTCCATGAAAGCCGGCCTGAACGGGTTGAAGGCCTGGAACTCAAATGACGGCAAGGAGCCGTTCCGCGTGGCGCTGCTGGGTGCCATGCTGGAACTCGGCGCCGATGAAACGGCATTGCACACCTCGATCGGCACGTATGCGGACGAATTGGGCATCGACGCGATCATCGCGGTCGGTTCCGCCCAAGACCAACATCTCGATGCACTGGCACAGGCTCTGGCGGACGGTGCCCGTCAGAGCCAATCCGCGTCGGTGGATTGCGTACACGACATCGATGCGGCCGAACAGCTGGTCATCGACTTGGCTCGCAACCATCCCGACGCTGTGGTACTGCTCAAGGGATCGCACGCGTCAGGCCTGAGCGCTTTGGCTGAACGCTGGGCAAAGAACTGACCTGATAACCACCCCAAGAAACCGACAAGAAAGAGAAGCTGCACGTGATTGCTCTGATCATTGGAATGCTGGTGTCGCTCATCGTCACCTTAGTCGGCACCCCGCTGCTGATTCGGCTGGTCCACAAGCTGCACTATGGCCAGTACATCCGCCAGGATGGGCCGCAGTCGCATCTGGTCAAGCGCGGCACCCCCACGTTGGGCGGCGTGGTCATCAACTTCGCGATTCTGCTCGGTTGGGCATCCTCCGCACTGTACCGATACCTGCGTTCGGGCGACGTGCCCTCCTGGTCCGCGGCGCTCGTACTGTTCGCCATGCTGTCGATGGGTCTGCTGGGCTTTATCGACGACTTCGCCAAGGTGCGTAAGAAGCAGAACGAAGGCCTATCGGTGGGCGGCAAGTTCATTGGCCAGTTCATCTTCGCCACCATCTACGCGGTACTTGCGCTGCTGATTCCCACCAAATCGGGATTCCCCAGTGCGCAGGCAGGCATCAGCTTCATCGAACAGCCGTTCTTCAACTTCGACTTCGCCGGCCGTGCCGTAGCCATCATCCTGTTCGTCATCTGGGTGAACTTCCTGATGACCGCATGGACCAACGCAGTGAATCTGACGGATGGACTTGACGGTCTGGCGGCAGGTTCGTCGATGATCGCCTTCACTGGTTTTGGCGTCATCGCATTCTGGGAAAGCTACCACATCAAGGGCGGCAGCCATGGCGGATATTCCTATGCCGTGTCCGATCCTCTCGATCTGACCGTCATCGCCGTATGCGCGGCCGTCGCCTGCTTCGGCTTCCTGTGGTACAACTCGAACCCCGCATCGATTTTCATGGGTGATACCGGTTCCCTGGCCTTGGGCGGTCTGTTCGCAGCCCTGTCCATCGCCACGCACACCGAATTCCTGGCGGTGGTTCTGGGCGGACTGTACGTCATGGAAGCCATGAGCGACGTCATCCAGGTCGGGTACTTCAAGATGACCCACAAACGTGTATTCAAAATGGCGCCGATTCACCATCATTTCGAACTGAAGGGTTGGACCGAAACCAAGGTGGTGGTGCGGTTCTGGATGATCGAACTCATCTTCGTGCTGCTCGCCCTGACGATTTTCTACGGCGACTGGGTCACCCGCTCCGGCCTGCTGTTCAGCTAGCGGAAATCTGGGTGGATTATGCTCACCCACGGAATTCCTATATCAGGAGGAACAATGCAAGTAGCGGATAAGACAGTGGTGATCGCCGGACTGGGGGTGTCCGGCACCTCGTTGGCGGAGGTATTGAGGGAACGCGGTGCCCACGTGATTGGCGTCGACGAGAGGAAGCCCGAGGCCGATCTCCACTCCTTTGATGACGTGGACTGGGACCATGTGGACTACGTCATGTCGTCCCCGGTGTTCAACCCCCGCACCCCGTTCGTGCTGGAAGCCCAACGCCGTGGCATCCCCGTGATGAGCGAGGTGGAATTCGCATGGCAGCTGCGTGTGAATAACGAGCGCACCGGTACTCCGGCTCCATGGATCGGCATCACCGGCACCAACGGCAAAACCTCCACCACCGAGATGACCTCGGAAATGCTCACCGCCTGCGGACTCGACGCGCCGACCGCCGGCAATATCGCCTCCGGAGACATGAGCATGAGCCTGTCTCGTTGCGCCACCAATCCTCAGCACGACGTACTGTGCGTGGAACTGAGCTCCTTCCAATTGCACTTCACCGATTCGCTGGCACTTGACTGCGCGGCGATCACCAATATCGCCGACGATCACCTCGACTGGCATGGCGGGCGCGAGAATTACGCCGCCGACAAATCCAAGGTGTTCCACAACGCCAAACGCGCCATCGTCTACAATGCGCAGGACGCCAAAGTCAGCGAACTGGCGGCCGCGGCTCAGACTGCCGAAGGATGCCGCAAGGTGGGATTCACGCTCGAGGCCCCTCAGGCCGGCCAGATCGGCATTGAAGATGGCTGGATCGTGGACAGGAGCGGCGTGGCCGGCGGCGCAGTGGGAGAGTCGGTCAGACTGGCCGCCATCACCGATTTCACGCATCTGGCAGAGCCGGACGGCTCACTGTACCCGCATCTGGTGGCCGATGCATTGACGGCATTGGCGTTGGTGCTGGGACTTGGCGCTGATCGCGATACCGCGCTGAAGGCGCTTACCTCGTTCAAGCCGGGCGGCCATCGCATCGAAACCGTGGCTGAGGCCGCAGTCGAGGGCGGCTCTGTTCGTTTTGTGGACGATTCCAAAGCCACCAACGGTCATGCGGCACGCGCCTCGCTGTCCAGCTTCCCGGCCAAGTCTGTGATCTGGATCGCCGGAGGTCTGGCCAAAGGCAGTCGATTCGAGGACCTGGTCAAGGACCAGGCACACACCATCAAAGCGGCCGTCATCATCGGCAAAGACCAGCAGCCGATGATCGAAGCGTTTGCCAGCCAAGCTCCGGACATCCCGGTGACCATCATCGATCCCGAAGACAACGATACCGTCATGGACCGTGCCGTCGAAGCCTGCGGCACGTATGCCGCCGCCGGCGACATCGTGCTTATGGCTCCGGCCTGCGCCTCCATGGACCAGTTCAAGTCCTATGCGGATCGAGGCAATCGATTCGCCGCCGCAGCCAAGACGTGGAGCGAGGTGCATGGCCTCCACTGATACCCATAAGCGTAAGGCATACAGAGCCCCTGACAAGCCCTCACTCGAAATCGCCGACTACACGGGTTGGCGAAGCTTGCTCAACCCGCTATGGTGCTACCACGGCTTCCGCATGGCCGTGGTGGGGCTGACATGCTTCGGCCTGATCATGGTGTTCTCCAGCTCCACGGTCACCATGGCCGCACTGGGCAAGTCGCCGTTCCTTCAGCTTCTGAACCAGGGCGCGTTTTGCCTGATCGGCTTGGTGCTGGGCTTCGTGGCATTGATGATGCCGGTGACGTTCTGGAAACGGACCGGCGTGTTCTTTGTGGTGGGTGCCTGCCTGTTGCAGGCGCTGACCTTTACTCCTTTGGGTCACGACGTCTACGGCAACAGAGGTTGGCTGGACCTCGGCTTCACCACTATCCAGCCGGCCGAATTCATGAAGTTCGCGATGTGCATATGGCTTCCCTCGTCGTTGCATGCCTGCAGCAAGATGTACCACAAGAAGGGAATCAAAGCATATGCCGCGCCGTTGGCGCTGTATGCGATAGGCGTGGCGCTGGTGATGGGCGGCAGGGACCTCGGCACGGCCATGATTCTGGTCTTCATCGGAGGCGTGGCCTTTCTGATCGTCGGGTTCCCCGGCAAATGGATGGGAGTCGGCGTATTGGGCGCGGTGGTTATGGTCGGTGCATTGGCGGTTTCCAGCCCGAACCGCTTGCGTCGTATTCTGGCCACATATGGCGATTGCTCGGCCGCTGACGCGCAGAGCGTATGCTACCAGTCCATTCACGCCAAGTACGCCATCGCCTCCGGAGGTTTTCTGGGATTGGGCATCGGCAATTCGCGGGAGAAATGGAATTACCTGCCGGCCGCCCATAACGATTTCATTTTCGCGATCATCGGCGAGGAGACCGGATTCGTCGGTTGCGCCATCGTATTGCTGTTCTTCGCGATTCTCGCCTGGTGCATGATCGTCATCGCATTGCAGGTCACCGATCGTTATGTTGCCATGGTGCTGATGTGCGTCGCCATTTGGATCGTGGGCCAGGCCATGGTCAACATCGGCGTGGTCGTGGGTGTGTTCCCGGTATTGGGCGTGCCTATGCCGTTCGTCTCCGCAGGCGGCTCATCCATGGTTATGTGCTTGACGGCGGCCGGACTGGTTGTGGGACTTATGCGCTCTCAACCGCAGATAAAACAGTCGCGTCAGAGCGCGTAAGTAGACTCGGTAATCATGAATCAAGGCACACCACATATCGTTCTTGCTGGCGGCGGTACCGCCGGACATGTCAATCCGCTGCTCGCGGTCGCCGGGGCGATTCGCGACATCGAACCCACGGCACAGGTCACCGTCATCGGCACTGCGGTGGGTTTGGAGAAGGATTTGGTGCCGGAGGCCGGCTACGAGCTCGACACCATCGAAAAAGTGCCGTTCCCGCGTCGCCCTAACCTGTACATGCTGCGCTTCCCGGCAAAATGGAAGCGAGAAACCGCCAAGGTGCGCTCCATTCTTGAAACGCGGCATGCGGATGTCGTGGCCGGATTCGGCGGGTATGCTTCCGCCCCCGTCTACGCCACCGCACACAAGATGGGCATTCCGATTGCCATCCATGAGCAGAATGCGCGTGCCGGCATGGCCAATAAACTGGGCGCTCGTTGGGCCGATTTCATCGGTACCGTGTACGAGGGCACCGGTCTCAAACCGCGTGCCGGAGCCGACGTCGAGCGCGTCGGTCTGCCGTTGCGCCCGGCCATCGCCTCCCTGACCAAACGCATCGGTGACGACCGTGCCGCCGTACGCCGTGAATCGGCCGCGCAGCTTGGCGTCGATCCGAACCGTCCGCTGGTGCTGGTCACTGGCGGATCGCTGGGAGCGCAAAGCCTGAACCGTGCCATCGCCTCCTCCGCCGCAGACCTGTTGGCCCACGCACAAATCATCCACTTGACCGGGCGAGGCAAAATCAGCGAAGTACGCGAACTGGTCACGGCCTCGGCCGGCGCGGACGTGCTTACCGGCATCGGCCCCGAATCGGCCGGACAAGGTGACTACCATACCGCCGAATATCTGGAACGAATCGATCTGGCCTTTGCCTGTGCCGACTTGGTGATTTGCCGTGCCGGAGCCGGATCGGTATCCGAGCTGGCTGCACTGGGCCTGCCGGCCATTTACGTGCCGCTGCCCCTCGGTCAAGTGCAGCGCAAGCGGCGAGCGGCTTTTCAACGCGGAGCCAGTGGTGAACGCCGGCGGCGGCCTTCTGGTCGCAGACAAGGACCTGACCCCGCAGTGGGTGCATGAGCATGTGCCCGATCTGCTCGCCGATCACGAACGACTTGCCGAATTCGGCCGCAAGGCATGGGAATACGGCATCAGAAACGCTGCCGAAATCATGGCCCGGCACGTTCTGCAATTAGCCGAACCATCCAAGTAGTATTCAGATATCATTCCGTGCGCGATACTGACCAATTCCGTTCCGCAGCACGAGATACGGTCATAATACAGGGTGCTGGAATCCCTAAAGGAGTTTTGAATTGTCTCAAGATCAGCCCATAGTGCTTGACCCCACGTATGCCTCATTCGATGCTGCGGCCCGCCCCGCGGATCTCGGCGCCACCCATTTCATCGGTATCGGCGGTGCCGGTATGAGCGTTCTGGCCGAAATGCTGCACGCCGAAGGAGTCGCGGTGGACGGCTCCGATCGCGCACACAGCGCCAAAACCGACCGACTTGAAACGCTGGGCATCACCGTTGAATTCGGGCAGCGAGCCGAAAATGTCGCCCAGGCCGAGACCGTGGTCTACTCCAGCGCCATCAAACCGGACAATCCGGAAATCGTCGCAGCACACGCGGCGGGCAAGCGTATTGTGCATCGCAGTGACATCCTCGCCCTGCTCATGAACGGCAAACGAGCCGTCACCGTGGCCGGAGCGCACGGCAAAACCACCACCAGCTCCATGCTGTCCCACATTCTGGTGAACGCCGGTGCCGATCCAAGCTACGCCATCGGCGGCTTTATCCAAGGCCCGGACGGCACCACGCTGGACGGCGGACACGCGGGCAAAGGCGATATCCTGGTGGCCGAAGCCGATGAATCGGACGGCAGCTTCGCCAAATACCATCCGACCATCGCCATTATCACCAACTGTGAAGCCGATCATCTCGACCATTACGGCGACGAAGCCCACTACCGTGCCGCGTTCGTTGCCCACGCCGGCCGGGCCACCGGTCACGTGATTATCAGTATCGACGATCCCGACGGACTTGCCGTGCGGGAGGCCATGCCCGCCGACGTGAAATCCCATACCGTTGCCTACGGCACTACCGCGCGTGAATCCCTGCCCGATTTGGGCGGTGCCGCGTATGTCTGGATCGCTTCGGAAAGCGAGACCGCAGGCAGCGGCGTCGAACAGCTCACCCTGCATCTGCCGGCCGCGGTGACGGCGGGGGAGCCGGTGTCTCAGAGCGTTGCCCTGAAGGTTCCTGGCGTGCACAATGCGCGCAATGCGGCCGCCGCCATCAGCGCTGCCGTGCTGCTGGGCGTGAGCCCCGCAGACGCGGCCAATGCGGCCGGCACATTCCTCGGTGCGGCACGCCGCTTCCAGGTGCGCGGCACGGTCAAGCAGGTCACTGTAGTGGACGATTACGCCCACCATCCCACCGAAATCGCGGCCCTGCTGGATGCGGCCCGACGCCGGTACCCCGATTCGACCATTCGTGTGATCTTCCAGCCACACCTGTTCTCCCGCACCAAGTTCTTCGCGCACCAGTTCGCCAAATCCTTGGCCAAAGCCGATGACGTCATTATCACCGGTATCTTCCCGGCCCGTGAAAAGCAGGCCGATTTCCCGGACATCAGCCCCTCCACCATCGTGGACGCGGCTGCGGGACTCAAGGATGCTTCCGCAGGCACGTGGATTCAGCCGGTCGAGGATATGTGCCTGGCCGCCAAGATGATGGCCATGCGCGCCCACCACGGCGACGTGATCTTCACCGTGGGCGCGGGCGACATCACCGACATGGATCAGGTGCTGCTCACCGCACTTGAGGCCCATCGGGAAAGCTGCGAGTGATGTCCGGGCGCACGGTCAGATCCGGGGGCAATGACAACGGCTCACGTCGTTCGTCTGGGAGCTCCCGCAAGCCGCGCACCATCGGTTCACGCGGAAACACGGGTCGCTCGTCGAAGTCTCGCGCTCCCCGGTCCGTGTCTTCCGGGCATGAGATCGACAAGCCGGAGATCATCGACGATGTGACGGTAGCCAAGGGCCAGGCCGGTGCCTTCGTCGATGCACGACGGTTGCGCAGCGAGGATTACGTTGCCGAAACGCTGCACCAGACCACCGGCTCCCTAGGAGTCGTATCACGCCCGAAAGTGGTGAATTTCACCGAACGCGCCAAAGAACGCAAGCGTGCGAACGTACGCGTCGTCGCGTTACGCGTGTTGATTGCGGTCGTGAGTGTGGCTGTAGTGACGGGGCTAACGTGGCTGCTGCTCTTCTCGTCGGTGTTTCGTCTGGAAACCAGCGAGATCGGCGTATCCGGTGCCAACGAATGGGTGAGTGCGCAGACTATCCATGTCATCGCCGATAAGCAGGCTGGAAAGTCGTTGTTCCTGGTCTCCGCCCATGAGGTCACAGAGCAACTCAAGTCCATTCCCGGCGTCAGCGAGGCCAAGGTCTCCAAACAGTTCCCCAAGTCGATGAGCGTGGAAGTCAAGGCGCAACGGCCCGCGGCCATGCTGAAAAGAGGCGATACCCTGACCGCGGTGGATTCCCAGGCGCGTGTGTTGAACTCGGTGAAGAACTCCAACGTGGATGGCATCCCGGTGATCGAGGTCAAGGATATAGACGCCAGTCTCAAGAACCGTTCGGTGAAGGAGGCGCTGACGATTCTGGGCGCGTTGCCGGAATCGATGCGTAAGTCCATTACCAAGGTCACCGCTGAGACGCAGGATTCGGTGACTACCACGCTTAACGACGGTGACCGCGTAATCATTTGGGGCGACTCCTCGCAACTGAAGCTGAAGTTGGCGGAAGTCGAGGAAATCGACAAGAACATCACCGCTGGCACGGCTGGCTTTGCCGGGAAACATCAGATTGATGTTTCCTCATCCCAGAAGCCCATCATCAAGTGACGGCGATTTCGTTGGCTTCGTTGGTTCCGGGGCGATGTTCGCTGCTGGCGATTTGCGCGAGTAGCGCCATAGGGTGTATGCTGAAAAATCCGGCCGAAAAGCCGGAAGCTTGATAACTCAAGATTGGGGGCGATCGGTTTCGACGGTGACCTGTTCGCTGCAGGGAAGCGTGCCGAGAACGCCG
>OATB01001061.1_pt1 | contig 11342 bp, 15 predicted proteins | sample 1494941 | NCBI WGS metagenome assembly OATB01 (sample SAMEA2579931, study PRJEB22360) | human gut metagenome | reverse complement strand
TCATCACGGTCATGCCTGCCCTGACGGTCAGCAGCGTCACCGGCATCGATGCCACCGGCGCAGATGGTCAGAACTTTGGTAAGCGTGTCCCCGACAACACCTGGCCGGGCGCGAAATTCCGCATCGATACGGAAAATGCCGCCGGCACAGTCACCTGGACCGCATCCTCACCGGCGGTGAGCATTAACGGCAATGTCATGACCGTGAAGAGCAATCCGGCAGGCGTCACCCTGACCGGTACGGATGCAGACGGACAGACCGTGACCCTGAATATGGGCAGCAACTGGTTTGCGCAGAGTGCGACAAAATCGGAGTGGCTGAGTGGTGACTACAACGGAACAGCGATTTACTCCTGTAAAGCACTTAACGCCAGGGTTGCAACGGAGGGGCAGTTGAGCGGAATCATCAGGGAGTGGGGGGAACTCCAGAAATATCCGGGCTGGACATCACTGGCCAGCAACTGGCTGTACAGCAGCACCACTGTAATTCTGAGCAACGGCAGAACTTACTATCGGGCATTTTATCTGCCACAGGGTACGGTCAGCGAGCTGTCCGGGCCGAGTGGTTATTACGCCTGCCGTTAATCTGTCACAAATACAAACCGTAGTTAATCATCTTACAGGACGAATCTGTCCTGACGAATTCATCCTGTCTTATTTTGATTGTGGTTCTTCTCCCGGTAATATGGGGGAACAAAAATAAAGATATCACTAAGTTATTTTACTGGAGAATAAGTATGACTTTTGAAGATAATTCATGGGAAGGAACTATGAATTATGGGATTGTTACGCTGAACAGTCGTTATGCTCCGAACACTGAAGAGAAAAAACGCTATCAGTGTGCTGATATCGTCAATACCATAATTGAGTCTGAGTCTTCCGTAGAGTGGATGATTAATAAAATTCTGCAGGATATAAAAACGGCTGAGGAATCAGGTTTTATATCAGAAGAGTTATTACAGCTGAAGAGAATTTCTGAAAACTATTTACAGGAGCTAATCACTCTGAAAAGAAGCACTGCCATGATACAGCGAGACCTGGCAGATAAAGTGCTTGGTAGTCATGGCCTGATGTTTGATAATCCCTGCGAGTTTAATGTGAGTGGCTACAGGTTCTCGGCAACGCCTGTCTCACAGGAGGCTAATTATATAATATCCGATCTGTTTTGTTATACTGAGAAGGCAAATATCAATATGAAACTTTCAGATGTTTTTGTATCAGGTGGTAAAAAGATGCCAAAGAGCCAGATTCCGGGGCGTCTGGTAATAAATTTATGGGATACGTCAGAGGCAAACGTTGCCTGACGCCTTCGCGTTGCTCAGTTGTCCAACCCCGGAAACGGGAAAAAGCAAGTTTTCCCCGCTTCCGGCGTTTCCGGTATTATTTAGTGAATGGTATTTGTCATATATACAAACATAATATCAACAAGATAAATTAATACGGAAAGCCCGGTGTTAATATTGTTTTCTTTTAACAGTGCTGAGGATTCATGGGATATAGCCAGTGTTTTTCTGGTTTTAATTTGTTGCACCAGAAACCATGTATTAAGAATGGCGATAAGAAAATAGGCCAGGTAAATTGCGTTAACCATACTATCAACTCTCGTAAAATAAGTAAAAACAGAAACTCACAGCTATCTGACAGATAATGAACGATATCGTTATTATCTTTTATTACGGGATTTTACGTACAAACAGATATGGAACAATTCGGGAAATGCTGATGATTGTTAAGGTTATCAGATAATTAACCGACGGGCTGAAGTGTGGTACTATCGCTGCGGGTGTCTGAGCCTTTCTGGTTCAGGCAAGACGCAGGTGCCAGAAATGCGAAGACCCCACTCGTTAATCCATTAACTCGTGAGGTCTGCATGAAGTACCTTAACACTACTGATTGTAGCCTCTTCCTTGCAGAGAGGTCAAAGTTTATGACGAAGTATGCCCTTATCGGGTTGCTCGCCGTGTGCGCCACGGTGTTGTGTTTTTCACTGATATTCAGGGAACGGTTATGTGAGCTGAATATTCACAGGGGAAATACAGTGGTGCAGGTAACTCTGGCCTACGAAGCACGGAAGTAAGCTGCCGGGCGGGGACGGAAGTCCCCGCTTTCCGGAAGTGTGAGGTATTTCAGGGGCAGACACCCGACATGCCAGAAACAGCCGGTCCCGCCCGGGGCCGGCATCCAGGTTAAGGCATTTCCAGCTTTTCAGTCATTTCATTATCAAAATCACATTAAACGGTCGTAATCAGACATGATTTGTGCGCCAACACAGATCATCGTCACAACTTTCAAGTCGCTGATTTCAAAAAACTGTAGTATCCTCTGCGAAACGATCCCTGTTTGAGAATTGAGGAGGCGAGATGTCGCAGACAGAAAATGCAGTGACTTCCTCATCTGGCGCAAAACGAGCATACAGAAAGGGTAAACCTTTGAGTGAAGCAGAACGACAGAGAGCAGCTTCTGCGCGCAAACGATCTGTATGTAAAGAGATCAAGGTTTTCGTCAGACCAGAGCTAAAAAACTACCTTACCAGTCTGTGCGCAGAGGAAGGGGTAACCCAGGCAGAGTTGATAGAAAGGCTTATCGAGAAAGAGGTCTGTCACCGGAATATAATGTGATGGGATCACATTCTTGCTAGTTTTTTCTGTCAGTGCTAGATTACTGATCGTTTAAGGAATTTTATGGCTGGCCACACCATAAGGTGGCAGGGAACTGGTTCTGATGTGGATGTACCGGAGCCAGAAAAGTGAAAACCCCGATAATCTTCGACAAGTTTGGCGACTGAGAAGATTACCGGGGCCATCTAAAAACCGTATAGCCAACAATTCAGCTATGCGGGGAGTATAGTTATATGCCCGGAAAAGTTCAAGACTTCTTTCTGTGCTCACTCCTTCTGCGCATTGTAAGTGCAGGATGGTGTGGCTGAAAGATACACACCGCAAAAACACTGGAGTCAGCTTCCGCCCGAAGAGCAAATCCGTTTCTGGGAGGACTATGAAGCGGGAAGGGCGACTTCTTTCCTGGTTGAACCGGAAAGGAAGCGCACGAAACGCCGTCGTGGTGAGCACTCCACCAGACCCAAATGCGAAAATCCGACCTGGTATCGTCCTGCGCGCTATAAGGCGCTGAGCGGGCAGCTCGGGTATGCCTATAACCGTCTGGTGAAAAAGGACCCGGTGACCGGCGAGCAGAGCCTGCGTATGCGCATGTCGCGACATCCTTTTTACGTGCAGAAACGGACGTTCGCTGGCCGTAAATATGCCTTCCGTCCGGAAAAACAACGCCTCCTCGATGCCATCTGGCCGGTTCTGGTCAGCTTCAGTGATGCGGGCACACATACCGTAGGCATGAGTGTTTCCCGTCTGGCCAGAGAAATCAGCCCGAAAGACGGCAAGGGGAAGGTTATTCCGGAACTGGAAGTGACGGTCTCCCGCCTTTCCCGTTTGCTGGCCGAACAGGTACGTTTTGGTGTGCTGGGTGTTTCAGAGGAAACCCTGTGGGACCGTGAAACCCGCCAGCGTCTGCCACGTTACGTCTGGATAACACCGGCAGGCTGGCAGATGCTGGGCGTCGACATGGTAAAACTTCACGAACAGCAGCAGAAACGACTGCGTGAAAGTGAAATCCGCCAGCAGCTCATTCGGGAAGGTGTTCTGCGTGAGGATGAAGATATCTCCGTACATGCGGCCAGAAAACGCTGGTATCTGCAGCGCAGCCAGGATGCACTGAAACACCGTCGTGCAAAAGCGGCAGCCAGTAAGCGCGCCAGACGCCTGAAGAAACTGCCTGCCGACCAGCAGATTCATGAGATGGCAGAGTATCTCAGGAAGCGTCTGCCGCCGGATGAAGCCTATTTTTGTTCCGATGACCATCTGAAGCGACTGGCCATCAGGGAGTTGCGTCAGCTTGAACTGACGCTGGCTGCCCCGCCACCGCACTAGACCACATCATCCCTTCAGCACTGAATCATCGCCAGCCCCTCCGGGGCTTTCGGCGCTGGTTCCGCTCAGCCCAAAATCCGCAGTAATCACCTTAAATCCCCTCAGAGGGGCATATCTGCCCATAAAACCACGCATCAGTCATCAGAACATGGCCTCGTTGTTTCAGTTATCCACATAAATCCGCAAACAAAGAACTTTAAGAAGCCGCAAACCTCAAACAGCAAACCTGCAATATAGTCTTAACCCCATTATTTAATCCCCTGCGTTGCTTCGCCGCAGGGAAAATCTTTATCTCTGAGACCACTGTGAACAAATACAAAGAGGCCTTCGCTTGCAGCGGCCAAAGCCGCGCCGCTCAGAATCTAAAAGTACCTCCCACGCTAACGCGCGGGCCCCGAACCTCACCGTTCTGAAACCCCGCGAAAACATCAGGAATAAAAAACACCACACAAACGCAGCACCGTGCCCACCCCTCATAACTGAAAAGCGAGGCCGCCCCCGCCCAAAGGGCGGGAACAACATCGCTTTTAATTATGAATGTTGTAACTAAACATCATCATCGCTGTCAGTCTTCTGGCTGATAGTTTTAAATACACGCTCGTAAGCGGCCCTCACGGCCCGCTAACGCGGAGATACGCCCCGACTTCGGGTAAACCCTCGTCGGGACCACTCCGACCGCGCACAAAAGCTCTCTCATAGCTGAAAGCGGGTATGGTCTGACAGGGCTGGGGATGGGTAAGGTGAAACCTATCAATACGTACCGGCTTACGCCGGGCTTCGGCGGTTTTACTCCGGTATCACATGTAACCACAGCGTGCCGCCTTCCATGCCGCTGACGCGGCATATCCTGGTGACGATATCTGAATCGTTATATACTGCGTATATACGTGGTAATGACGAGGTGGCAAATGGCACAGGTTAATATGAGTTTAAGAATTGACGCTGAACTGAAGGATGCTTTTATGGCCGCTGCAAAAAGCATGGACCGTAATGGCTCTCAGTTAATCCGGGATTTTATGCGCCAGACCGTTGAACGGCAGCATAATACCTGGTTCCGTGACCAGGTTGAGGCAGGACGTCAGCAACTCAAGCGCGGTGATGTGCTTCCCCATGACATGGTCGAATCCTCCGCTACTGCATGGCGGGATGAAATGAGCAGGAAGGTCACCGGTAAATGATGGAGATATTCTGGACCATGCTGGCCAGCCAGGACAGAAAGCGCATTCGTGAGTACATTGCGGAGCAGAACCTGATGGCCGCCATTGAACTGGACGAACGGATTGGTTATTCAGCCAGCAGCCTGGCCGGGCAACCGTATAAAGGTCGCAACGGTCGTGTGGAAGGTACCCGGGAACTGGTTATTCACCCGCATTTTGTTCTGGTTTATGAGGTCGACAGCCAGTGGGGAAAAGTGTATATCCTGCGTGTATTGCATACCGCACAGAAGTGGCCATAGACATAGAAGAAGGGCTTTTTGATGGGATTGTATATCAATGTGCTGTGACCGGGCATATGTAGGGGGGTAATAATGAGCTTGCAAAGCATAAAAGAAGACATTAAAAGAAAATTCAATCAATCGTTATATGTTGTAACTGAATTATTGCTCGATATCGCTTTAATCGAATCACTTAAAGTTATTAAAATTGATCAAAAACAGATAAAAAAATTACTGCAAGTTACTGGCTCATATTTTATTGAAAAAAACGACCTTATTTATGATGAAACAGTTATACGTGCTTTAGAAAAAGACAATATTAACAGGGAGTTTATAGTTGATTTATTACGTGATATACAAAATGATAACGAGATAAATACTGATATAGATTTAACTAACTTCTTAGATGCAATGAAGAAATATGCAAAGGATAATGTTAAAGAATATATTTTGTTGGATTCTGGTTTAATAGATAATTATGAGGAGCTAATTAATAAAAGCATTGATTTTATACTTGAACATGTGAGTTATATGCAGGAGACAATTGATTTAATAAAAAAAAGTGAATCTCCAAATAAAGAAAAAATGTTACAGATAACTTATTTTTCATATGCAAGAACAACCGCAACTTATGTAGACGATGCTTCAAAAGAGTTTATACGGGGTGCATATAGTATTTGCCATCGATATATTTTAAAAGAACTACTCAAAAAGAAAAATACTCAAAAAAGTATATGTGAAGTATTTGAAGATAATTTAAATAATGTCACTAATAAAGGTATTGGGAGTGTTAAATATATCTTAAAGGATTTTTTTGGTTTTCCTGAAACCTTTCGCCATTATTCTAATAGACATGATTTGGAAAAAAGGTTTCTGATATATAAGAATTTTGCAAAATACAGAAATGAAATAGTTCATGAAAATGTCATTGAACCTGAAAAATTTAACTACATTATGGGGAATTTTGATAAATGTGATAAATTTTTCTATAGCGTGCTTGAATTATATAATTCAAATGAAAACCAAGAACTGTTAATTGAAGAAATTGTTAACCTTTGTTCAAAGATTGCTAATGAACGTAGCGATATATTAGAGAAATTATATGAAAAGTCAAAAGATTACCTTCCCTACAGCTACAACTAAATAGGAGTTGCCTGGAAAACGGAATTTCCCATGCTAAGAGCATGAAGTTGGAGCAGTTTGGAGATCGGAAATTTTTGTTCGTTAAGCGCATTATTTAATCAATCCCGATGTGTAACGGATTGATTTTCGCCGTTTTTCTCACAGATGAGCCCGTAGTACAGCCGGCTGGTAGCTGGCGCAAAGAGTTATTTTTCTGAGACCGAAAAACCACTGACGATGCGAACCCCTGTAACGGTGTCACGTATTTAATTAGTTAGTTGTGTATAATTAATGTACAATCACCAGAGCAGGAGCAGATTTATGCGTCCGGCAACATTTGAACCACAGCAGATTATTGAGGCAGGTCTGGCATTACAGGCCGAAGGGCGGAATATCACCGGATTCGCACTACGTAACCGCGTTGGTGGTGGTAATCCCGGGCATATTGAAATCACCAGAATAATGGCCGCAGTACAAGTACATTCTGTTTTTTGTTGAACGAACATTTGGCGGCTATAAGTGGCGAGTACAGACAACAATCGATTTGAGTACTGGAGGAGTTTGATTATTGGTGCTGTTTGTTCATAAGTGCTGTGGAATAATTTCATAATAACGACCCTGTTTATTTTGTGTAATGATTGGCAAGAAGATAACTTGATTAAGTTCCCTTTATCCAGCCTGATAGTGGGTAAAGGGAACTCAATAATAATTGAATCAGTTTATTAGCTTCATCGCATTTTTTTTTGTCTCTTCATCACTTTTTTGATCTTGTTGTGAAGAGGATTGAGATGAAGAATTAAAATCGGCCATCTCTTTTGGAAATAGCGATCTCAATATATTCACGATATCTGAAAATGTGGTTTCTTTCGTCAGCAGTTCACATAAAAGGAAAGGGGTCCTGGGATCTTGTCTGTATAAGGCCAGACCTGCCGTCAGTGCAGCCCGGTTAAGGCGGCTGCGTTCCCCTTGCGGGATACTGTCCAGTGTATCACAAACAATTTTATCTGTTTGATTTACATCTGGATTTAGCTTAAAGGCAATGGTTCTGCGCTTGTCCATCATTAATTACCTATGAGATACATACCGTTAACTAAATCATATTGAGAGTTATTGGTTTTGAAAAAACGTTCATCACGAATCTGTGTGTGTTTTTTTACTGCATCGCATATTAATTCTGCGCCACCACCTATAACCATAACATGAGTATAACCAGAAAATTCATTGAGCGTATTTAATACACGTTGCTCAAGTTTACGAAGTGCTTCATTCATTGCTTCGGTGACTATTGATATTTTGTTCTCATCATTAATTCGTTGCTTCAGATAGTTATTATCTTTTCTGTGAATAATTATATCGTCAGCAAGATAGCTACTTCCTTTTGTTCTCGCAAGAGAAAGGGCATCTTTTACTGCAGATGTGACCAGAGATACACCAAGAGATGAGTCTCCGTATATTTTACTGATCCCCGATAATTTTCCCATTACCTGAGAAATATCTAATGTGGTGCCCCCGAGATCTATAATTAATAAAGAATCTAACTCATCCAGTTCTTGTAGAACTTCATAACCTGCCGGTATAGATTCAGGCATGACTTTTACATCTTTTATTGTGAATGTATCCCCACCATTTAATGTGATTTTTTTCCGGAAGTTTGCTTTCTTACGCTCAATATTTTCCGTATTGGGTTGGTTATTCCTGTCGTAATACTCTGTCAGAGGAAGTGTGCAAACAATATCCACTTCGCTTACCGGCAGACCACTGGTCAGTAAGGCGTGGTGCACCGCAACGACATTAACGTCGCTGTATTGCCATGCGATATTGGTTGTGACTACAGCATCCGGGCTGATTGGATCAAATGAATACTGTTCGCCGTTCAGTGTGTAGTTAAAGACCTTTTTATCACCAAAAGAGACTGCCCACTCGCGTTTGAAGCTGTTCGGGCTAATGTGCTGTTTAATTGTTCCGTCGTTTTCCTGCCACTGTAGTTTGATGTTTGTTGAACCGTCATCAATGAATACCAACATTTATAAAACTCCTTATGGTGTTTTTTTGGTGTGCTTTTGGGGTTGCTTTGGGTTTTAAATGGGTTTGTTTGTCAAGTTTACCCCATTTTAACTATCAATCAATGATTATTTGTGTTGTTTTTGGGTTTGTTGTGGTGTGTTTTGGGTTGTTTTTGGGTTTTATTTGGCGAGCGACAAAAGATGTCGCTGTGCTCCTCTTTTTACTGCGCCGGCTGACGCGGCGCGGCAGGAACGCTGCCTGTGGTCAGTGTCCCGCGTCCGGCCGGGCACGGGACGGGCGCTTTTACCGCTCCCGGCTGGCGTCGGTGACAGTGTACGCCAGCCCGTCGCCCTTTTCTGATGAACGCCCTTCAAGCCGCTTTCGCGGCATAGCCTTGCCGTCAAAAAGACGACGGCTGCGGTATTCCACGGTCGGCCTGACCCGTTACCGGACGCGGTGAACAGCCCACAGGCAGCGGGGAACGGGCGCCACAGGGGCGCCCTCCCGGTGCTCTCTGCTGAAGCAGAAGTGAGAGGAGAATTCCCATGCCAAACTGGTGCTCAAATCGTATGCATTTTTCTGGTGAACCGGCACAGATTGCTGAGATTAAACGACTGGCCAGTGGTGCAGTCACACCGTTTTATCGCCGCGCCACAAATGAAGGTATTCAGTTGTTTCTGGCCGGAAGTGCCGGACTTCTGCAGACCACTGAAGATGTGCAGTTTGAACCGTGCCCCGGACTGACGGCTGCCGGACGTGGTGTTGTATCGCCGGAGAATATCGCGTTCACCCGCTGGCTGACACACCTGCAGAACGGTGTACTGCTGGATGAGCAAAACTGCCTGATGCTGCATGAACTCTGGCTGCAGAGTGGTACTGGCCAGCGTCGCTGGGAAGGATTACCGGATGAGGTCAGGGAAAACATCACCGTGCATTTCATCGCCAAAAGAGGTGACTGGTGTGGCTTCTGGAGTAACGAGGATGTATCGGTGTGGTGGAACCGTCTGTGTGACAATGTACTGCCGGAAAAAACCATGCCGTTTGACCTGCTGACGGTTCTGCCCACCCGCCTGGATGTTGAAGTGAATGGCTTTAACGGTGGTGTTCTGAACGGTGTTCCTTCTGCGTATCACTGGTATACGGAACAGTATGGCGTGAAGTGGCCTGTGGGGTATGAGGTGAATATCAGCAGTCAGGGAGACAACTTCATTCAGGTTGATTTCGACACGCCGTGGTGTCAGCCGGAAAGCGACGTTATTGCAGAATTAAGCCGCCGTTTCAGTTGCACACTGGAGCACTGGTATGCCGAGCAGGGCTGCAATTTCTGTGGCTGGCAGCGATATGAGCGTGGAGAGCTTGTTGATGTCCTGTGGGGGGAACTGGAATGGTCTTCCCCGACAGATGACGATGAGCTGCCGGAAGTCACCGGACCTGCGTGGATTGTCGACAAGGTGGCGCATTACGGTGGATGAATTCTGACGGAGACGGGCGGGCAACCGCCCGTTTCTTTTCCGACAAAGGATGTCGCCGTGCTCCTCTTTTTACTGCGCCGGCTGACGCGGCGCGTCATAAACGCTGCCTGTGGTCAGTGTCCCGCGTCCGGCGGGCACGGGACGGGCGCTTTTACCGCTCCCGGCTGGCACCGGTGACAGTGTACGCCAGCCCGTCGCCCTTTTCTGATGAACGCCCTTCAAGCCGCTTTCGCGGCATAGCCTTGCCGTCAAAAAGACGACGGCTGCGGTATTCCACGGTCGGCCTGACCCGTTACCGGACGCGGTGAACAGCCCACAGGCAGCGGGGAACGGGCGCCACAGGGGCGCCCTCCCGGTGCCCTCTGTAAGAGAAGGAGTGCTGGTATGTCCCGTTTTATCCTGGGTGACTGCGTGCGTGTTATGGCCACGATTCCTGATAACGCCATTGATTTCATCTTAACCGACCCACCATATCTCGTCGGTTTTCGTGACCGTTCCGGGCGCACCATTGCCGGTGACGTTAACGATGACTGGCTGCAACCTGCCAGTAATGAGATGTACCGCGTACTCAAAAAAGACGCGCTGATGGTGAGTTTCTATGGCTGGAACCGTATTGACCGCTTTATGGCAGCTTGGAAACGCGCCGGATTCAGCGTGGTAGGGCACCTTGTGTTCACCAAAAACTACACATCCAAATCTGCGTATGTCGCGTACCGCCACGAATGCGCCTATATCCTGGCAAAAGGCCGTCCGGCGCTGCCTCAGAAGCCATTACCCGACGTGCTGGGCTGGAAATATTCGGGCAACCGTCATCACCCGACTGAAAAGCCCGTTACCAGCCTGCAACCACTGATTGAGAGCTTCACACACCCGAACGCGATTGTGCTGGACCCGTTCGCTGGCAGTGGCTCAACCTGCGTGGCCGCCCTTCAGTCCGGACGCCGGTATATCGGTATCGAGCTGCTTGAACAGTATCACCGTGCCGGACAGCAACGACTGGCCGCCGTGCAGCGGGCCATGCAGCAGGGGGCCGCAAATGATGACTGGTTTGAACCGGAGGCTGCGTAAATGAACTATGCCGGACACGAAAACCTTCGCGCCGAAGTGGCGGAGGTGGCCAATACCATGTGTGACCTTCGGGCCAGGCTGAACGATATGGAGCATCGCTGTCGCTTTGATTCCGATGTGCTTGTTGAACGCCTGGCACGCCAGACACTGTATCGCGCCAATCGCCTGTTCATGGAGGCGTATACCGAAATTCTGGAACTGGATTCCTGCTTTAAAGATTGAGGGGAGAGAGTATGTACGGAACATGCGAAACGCTCTGCCGGGCGCTGGCAGCAAAGTATCCGGGAGACACGCCGCTGAT
>OATB01001060.1_pt1 | contig 11343 bp, 10 predicted proteins | sample 1494941 | NCBI WGS metagenome assembly OATB01 (sample SAMEA2579931, study PRJEB22360) | human gut metagenome | reverse complement strand
AATTCCAAACCACTACTGGGATTCGAAGACTCATTAGAATCTATGATTTTATCCAGTACACATAAAAAAGAGGCCTTAGACTTAGTCGATCAGAAAGACTCAACACATCAAGCGGACCTCTTTTGCATATCTTTATTTTACCACACACACCTTCAAATTCAATAAGCCTAGATTTTTTAGGCTTTTATTTTCACCCATAAAACGAACGTACGTTTGTCAAGGGCGGTTTAAAAATATCGGAAAATGGCGATTAAAAATGTAGGTTTTTGGCGGCTAGTTTTGTTGTTTTAGTCGATAGGATTTACCGGTAATCTTGATGACATGGGCACGATGAACCAAGCGATCTAGAATAGCAGAGGTCACCGTTGGGTTTTGGAAGATCTCAACCCAAGTTGACAGTTCACTGTTACTGGTGATGATGGTGGAATGCACTTCATAGCGAGCGTTGATGAGCTGAAACAAAAGATTCGCCTCATCATGGTCAATCGGCAAGTAACCGATCTCGTCAATGATCAAAAGATCGTAACGGGCATAACGTCGAATACAACGGTCCAACGTTCCTTTCTTGTAGGCTGCCCCTAAGCGTAAGAGCAGTTCGTGACAGTTAACGAAAAGTGTTCGTTTGTTCTGCTGGCAAGCAGCGATTCCGACCCCGATTGCCAAATGTGTCTTACCAACACCGGGGCTGCCGATGAAGATCAAGTTCTCATGCTTTTCTAGAAAAGCTAAGTCTTGAAAGCTCATCACCAGCTGGCGATTCACGCTTGGTTGAAAATCAAAGTCAAAAGCCTTAAGCAGTTTAACCTGCGGGAAACGCGCTCGTTTAATGATCCGGTCGACATGCTCACCCTGACGCCAATCAAGCTCAGCTTTGGTCAGATTAAGCATTGCTTCTGTGAATGAGAGTTGTTTGCCATTAATCTGGTCAAGATACTCCGGCAAGTAAGCACTCATTTTCGTTAAACGCAACTGCTCCAGATTGTTCATCAGTTCTTGAAATCTGCTTGTCATTTGGCCACCTCACACCTCATCGTACTGTGAAAGGCGTTCCGTAATGTAAGCCGTGATGTCTTCATCTGGGCGTCCTCTCATCAAATCCGACTTAAGAATTTGTACCTGATCCTCAAGGGCGTAATTAAACTGATGTGTTGTTATTTCGTGCGCACGAATCAACTCTCCGTTATAATAGATTTTGATATGCCGCTCATCATCGGTCAGCTCAATGCCAACTGTGCGACCAATGTAGCGCGGATCAACGGAGTACTTGCATTTGCGGAAGATAACCATCGATTCCGTCGAGACGACACGCGTAATGTCTTCTTCGAAATAGGGCTTGAGTAGGTTGCTTGGCAATGGATGCAGGTACTCTTTTTCTTCGTCCTCCCACTTGACGTAAGGAACTTCAGCGGTTGCTTGGGAAACTTCGTGATTAAGATCGTCGCAGAGTTCATTAATGATCTGGATCAGATCAACGCCATCTGAGAATTCATGATTATAAGTTCGTAGGCACTTGGTGGTGCGCGCTAGGGCCTCAACGGATCCCTTCGTCTGTGGGCGATATGGCCGGCAGGTAATTGGTTTATAGCCGGCATCTTGACTAAATTGTCTGAACCGCCCATTGAACACCGGGTGTCCAAACGTCGATTTACTGTGGTCAACGACCTGCTTCATGTTGTCGAACCAAACCTCGGTAGGGACACCGCCAGTGGCTTCAAATGCTTCGGTCAGGCACTGAAAGAGCGTATCCTGACTGCGTTCAAACGTTAGGCTGAGGTACTTGAGCTTTGAATAAGGCAAAACATACAGAAAGATGTTAAAGCGATAAGCAACACCTTCGTGACTGTAAAGTGTTAGCTCTTCTTTCCAACTCAACCTGTGCGGATAAACCAGCAGTGTGTTCAACGCGAATGGTGGCCTTGTGAATCCGATTCTGCTTAATCGTCCGGCAGTAATCACGAACGATTGAATATTTTCCTGTGAAGCCTTTCTTCTGAATAAATTTGAAGATCGCCATCGCCGAGCAATTGTCCTCTAGCTTGGCCTTGATCACGTGACGATAGTTGTCCAACAAACTGGGACGATGCTTCTTAGCTGAACCTTTGCACTGCGCATCTTGATTAAGCTCGGTAAAGGCTTGTTTCACCGTTCGGTAGTCGGCACCATATTGGCGGACAATGGCGGCGAAGTTGGGTTTTAAATCATCATGCATAAATTGTTTCACTCCTTCTCGAATATCAGGTCTCACATCAATAACCTCCTGGTTAGGATGTGATTCATGGTATCAAAAAAAATGTAGGAAAACCGACAATTTCTGTCCCCCATTTTCCTACATTTTATAACCGCCATTTACAGCCTAGCTTGTCTTTAGCTTACTAGCTTTTAAAAGGGAATGAAAGCCCTTTTATTTGGTTTGCACTCAAGTTTAGGCGCATAAGTTCTTTTTCATAGAAAATAGCGGCGAATAATTCTGACGGCCAGCAGGTCATGGCTGGAATTATTCGCCGCTTTCGGCTGGCATGCTGTTGGTATAGCGCACGCGGCGCCACTACGGCTCAATTAATTTAATTGCTCGAATTTCATGTAATCCAAGATCAATGGGATCTGAAGGATTATCTGGCTTAATCATGAACAAAGTCTCATCCCAGCCATCTAACTCGTTTTCAATTTCTTGAACAATTGCCTGAATTTGTCGCCCATTTGTCAACGTAAACAAAACATGTTTCTCGCGATAAGTGTCAAACAACTTCTGATAACTCATGGTCTGAACTAACATGCCTTCACCTTCTCTCTAGCTTGGTTTCAATGGTATAATATGCGCGCCTGTCTTACTAAAAGAAACTTGAGCACACCAAAGATGAGAGTGCTAATTTAAGGCTGTGATCGTCTTAATGTCATGCATCCAAACTTCACCGGGACCGTCCTTTTTGAATGGTATTGTCATGAAAAGAACATCGTTCCAACCGTCAAGCTGGTTTTCGATTTCTTCGACATAGAACCTTTGCGTATGCCCATTTTTAAAAACAATTTGAACATCTCGATCGCGATACTTCTCAAGAATCTGCACAAAGCTCAATTCAGTAGGATTCATTCTTCTCGCCTCCTCATCTTTATGATTTCCTGGTCAGCGAATGTAAGTTATTTTCTAAGATCATCTTTGAGCGCCAATATACGTTCGATATTTGCCATTCTGAGGTGTTCTGGCAACATCTTGTCTATCTCGGCTGGAGTAAAGAATTGTTCTTCTTCATCCTTTAGTGCTCTTTGAGTAGCTCGATAACTTTTCTGGTCAATTCGCGGGGTTGTACTATAAATTTTGCCAACCGTCGAAGTTAAAGTGTTACGTTTTACAGAAAGCTCATCATCAGAATACTTGTCGAAATCCGTCATCAGTGAAAGGTATGCCTCTCTGTAACTTCAGAGATCATCAGCCGTTTTTCGGTGTTCGGAAATAACCTGAATGCCATCCGTGTCCTTGTAATACAACGTAAGCGCAAGCAACGCAGCAGAAAATAAGGTTGTGATAAGTTTTAGACAGAATATTAACACCCAAAACACTAATAAGACCAACAGTAGAAACTGCAGAAAGAACAATTTTGATTCTTGCAACCCTTTTCCGCTAGATATCCAACCGATTGCCCATCTTATTATGGGCAGTGTACGTGTAGGTTAATTTTCCATACGATTCACGAAGCTGGACCATCAAATTGCGTCGATGGTGTTTGTCATTTTCTCCCAAGTCATATCTATTTCACTATATATTCAAGTCCCTTGCCTAATGCATCGCGGCTTGCATCAAGATCAACTACTTGATTGCTACCTGGCGCATAAAGACTACCAGACCACAAATAATGTTCTTTGAAATAATTGTTCAACATCATTTCAAAATCACCGGTACTCGATTCAGAATGCTGACCTGGTTCCAAATATCTCCAGCCGTCGATTGCTTCATAGGCAAAGCTATCAATTGCAATACCAGCAAGCAAGCTTCAGACTACTAAAACGTTCGTTACGAACCACACGTAGATGGCGACATGTGGCCTGAAGCAACCCATTACTTGCTTTGTTTTTTGCTTTTATTGCTTCTTGTTCAGCTTTTGGATCAGTGGCTTTCCAATTTCCTCCCATGTTAGAATCCGGATAACGAAAGCCTGATTGCTCCTCACCAAAATAACCTATTTTGAGAAAAGCCGGGAGAACCTCAAACTTTATTCCGTCTGAGAACTGAATTTTCACAACCTAACCATCAGCTCAAATGTCGCTCGTTGGATAACTATTATTAATTGCTTCCCTTAACGCTTGTAACAGACGGGACTTGTCCATCTCCTCTTGCCTTCTGAAAGTGGTCAAACTCACTCTCGGGCAAACAGTACAACACATCAACATCACCCGTCTGCACCGCAGTACTCCGCCCGTACGAACCGACATATAGAGAATGTTCGTTCTCGCTCTCAGAGTTCCAAAAAGCTCGATTTCCCGCCTTTGTGATTGTATGATATCGACGTGTAATGATCTCACTCACGTAAAGACTGCAGAAGTACATCTTTATGCTTTTCAACATAGCTCGCCATAATAATCCTCCACTCCAAAATCCCTTTTATTCCGAGACATGTTTTTCTCTGAAAATATCAAACAACGGCACTGGTTGAAATTTGTTTGGCGATATTTCCACGGGCTCTTCATCTAAGTCAAACAGTGTCAATTCTTCAGATCCGTGTACTTTTGGTTGGCCATCGACAGAAGGTCCGTTAGTCCTTATCGCATCGAAAGTATACTCAGTACGCTGAATCTTCCGAATTCCCCGTTTCACGGGAAGCAAGGTCCATTCACTGAAGATGATATCATCTCCATTCTTGTTCTTGCCGGTTAGAGCATCTCCTTGAACAAGGTTAGCACTCAAAATTGTTAATGCGCTCTTAACAACCTTCTTGTTCTCTGATGCCTGATATTTGCCCATCTGACGCAGATACTCCTGATAGAACACTCGGTACATGTGCATTACCAATAGCTCAGTATTATCTACGAGAAGCTCAATGCCGTAAAGTGAGGTTAATGCAATCAATGCATTCTGTTCAAAATCCTCAATGGAATCACCCACGCTGCTTGCTAGATTGAGTTTTCGGGAGAGTACCTCCGTCAAGAAGGCGCCCTCACCAGCTGCGGGCTCTAAAAACGTAGCGGTAAGTGAATTTAAAGCAGCATTTATCTCAGGCTGATCAAGCATCGTCATCACTACTTGATGCGGCGTAAAAACCTCTCCATGTTCTCTAACCCGACGGTTTGACTTTATTAACCTTTCCTTTGACATCAATTCATCACCTGGACATTATTGCTAATGAATTCTTGCTCAGCTTGACTCAGTTCATACTTTAAATATAGTTGCTTATCAATCCCCTCGACGGAGGCACTCCACTCAACGTCGGAGGCACTGGTGAAATCCTGTAGGGGAATCTCAGCCCACACCGAGTTCGGATTATGCTGTGTAACCTTCCTTACCGATAAAAGAGCTCTAGCAAATTTGGTCTTAAGGTACTTTGCTAGATTTTGTGCCTGACTCTTGTCAGAAAAGGCACCGATGCTAATAAAGGTATCTGTACAAATTTCACCCGGATTTAGAACAACAGTCTCTGTCAGCCGTTCACCAAAGTCACCCGATCCATTGGCTTCGGTAATTGCTAGATTAAAAGTATCTATGCAATTATTTGGAATTAAATATCCTCTCAAAATGAGCTTGTACACTCGCTTAGCCTGTTTTCTTCCCAATATACGAAGATATGGTTTCCGCTTCGTGTCATCTGTCAAAAAAGCAAATGCTAGCTTTTCAAAAGCATTTGACGCAACCATATTACCAGTCCCCACGCCAATCATCTTCTTAGCACTCGGATTTTCCTCAAAAAATAGTTCTGAGAATCTATACTGGCCACGAGGCGCAACAATTGTGCTAAGCGAAACAAAGTCTGTTCGACTTCTCACCCGTTCAATAATTGACTTCACCTCTGAATACGGGACAAATTGCTCAATTGCGCCAAAATCCATATCGGTGTCACGTAATGTGATCGCCAATCCACCTTTGATATCTGTGTTTGGAAAAATATTTGCACTTTTCGGCTCATATGCAACCACTCTCAGATGCGGGTCGCTTAACATGGTAGTATTCCAAGCCTTCGGAGTCTGACCAGCATTAAAAAGAAAGCGTGCGGGTGTGATTAAAACCACTTTAGGCGCCAACGCATAGGCCATATCCATAAACAAATGATAGATTGGTTCGGCACGTGCGGTGTCTCCGTTGCCTTCTTGCTGGTACGGCGGGTTCCCAATCACCACATCAAACTTCATATACTTGAACGCCTCCTTAATCTTCTTCACGCCAGCATCAATACTCTGCCGTGCTGTCTCGACAATATCATCTACATACACAACGTGCGTTTTATGGTTTCTATAACCTGTCAACGTACGTTCTGCAATCGTCTTTGCCATTGGCGTCTTAGCTACCGCAAAGACGTTTTGATCAAGAATGTTGGCCCACAGATCTTCCAAGTCTTGCACAGAGAACTTACCCGCAGTAATTTCATTTAACTTCTGAAATTCTTGGTAATACAAAGACGTCGCCACATACAGCGGGTACAACCCAGTCTTTGAGTTTATTTCGAGATTATGGGCATCATTGTTGAAAATCTGATCAGTGAGATCCGTTGTGCGCCATTCGGCAATCTGTTTGCCATCCTTTGTCGAATTCTGATATGCGTCATCAAAGAAACAGTATCCGCCAATCGTCTTACCCAGTTGCATGTTAACCACTCGCCACGGCGTGAGAACTGTTTCTTTATCTGGGTTCTTGAACGTACTGAACACATCGGCAATTTGTAAGGTCCGTTCAATCGGGTCCAGCTGATCCAATTCCTTCACACGGTGGCGAATTATGCGTCCTGCCTCGACGAATACTTCAGGATCATAATACTTGGAAATCTGACGGAATTTATCTTTGGTAATCCCTTGAGGCATGAATTCCGACCAAGACTGAGCATCAACCAAATCTACAAACTTGTTGATGTCAACGTTCTGGTCAATATCGATATCCATCCCGTAAATCATCATCGGAATGCGAATGGAGATACCACGAAGCACCGAGATCATCGACTTACGTTGCTTCTTGAGCGTATTCTTGCGATCGATATCAGCCTGTTCCTCCGGCGTCCGCTCTTTCTTCGGTTTCTTCTCAGCTCGAATAGCCTTCTCATACTGTTCGTCATCCAAGCCCTGATGGTTCACGTCAATCGTATCCGGCTTCTTCTTGGCCTTAGTCTGGCCGACAATCGCCTTTATGTCGTTAAACATTTCAAGGTCAGAATTGGTCAATTTCAACAGCTCATCATTGTACAGAGAATCGTCATCAAAACCAGATTGCACCGCTTTTTCAGCATAGACTTTCTTCAGCTGCGTCAAGAGGGTATCAACTTGGTACGCCTGCATGCCCTGGCCTTCTTCGCCTATAATTGGGAGGAAGTTCAGGAGCTCACCAAGTTTTGCCCGCTGATCAGAAGTTTGTAACTTGCCGACACCGGTGCTCATCTGACGAGAGGCTGCCATCACTTTCAAAGCACGGTCTGGTGCAAAGTCAAAGATATAGCAGTTAGTCTTACGGCCAAACTCTTCATCTTCATAAGGTGTCTGGGCACGAAAAGCAGCCTGCAAGTACTGCATGGCACTATTGGTATTCGAAAGGAAAAGTACGCCTGTCCACGGCTTAATCGTGACACCAGTGGTCATCTTGCGAACAGTCAACGTAATGGTGTGCGTACGGGCCGGGTGATCCGTAATGGCATCATTTACCCGCTTCAAATCCGAATCGGTAGCCGTAACCACATTGTCGCTCGTATCTTTGTCAACGATATTCACGACGTTATAGAAGCCAAAAACTGGATGGTTCTCTAGCGCCGTCTTCATCGCCTTGGCCGACTTCACAGACGGCATCAACCAAAGTGTGTGACGCAGATTATTCCGGAATTCCAGAGTGGAGAACGGATAGTTGGAACGTTCATCACGACTAGAGATATTGTCTAGAAATCTGTTCACCTTATCAGCATAGACAAAATTTCCCGTCTCATCGTCAACCTTAAAGAATTCGCGGAAGTTGAAGGACTTATCATCATCAAGAAATTCCGGACTTTTGAACCGATTCTTGATTTCAAAAGTGTACATCGAAACAGACGGCAACCCGACATAAGGATTGCGTTCACCATTAGGATGCTCACTATTCCAAGAATACTTGGCCTGTTGCTCCATCACATAATCCCAGGTATAGACTTCGTCCGCATCATACTGATCGAGTAGATTGAATGGTGTCCCAGATAGTTCCAGCACACGGGTGTACTTCGGCGTGACAACACCATCGATGACCTGTTGCGCAAGATCTGTCTGGGTGCCTTCATGCGCTTCATCGATGATGACAAGGTCCCATTGAGTATCTTTCACTAGCTGGTTCTTGTCAGAGACTGTGCCACCAAAAGCCTTGGAGCCACGAAGATCCTGGATACTAGCAAAGTAGACGTACTTATCCGCTTCACGTTGTAGTGCTTCTAGAGATAAATCTTGGTCGCGCTTAGAACCATATTTGTAACCTGACTCAGGCATGCCTATCTTCTCGAAGTCATCAAACCAGCCCTCTGCGACCACGGGGCGGTGCGTCATAATCAAGACTTTGGCGTAGTTCTTCTTTTTGATCAGTTTCAGTGCAGACAGGGTCTTGCCAAAACGCATCTTCGCGTTCCACAGCATTTTGTACTTGGTCTTGAAGGTCTTAGCCGTTTTATCGACCGCGTCTTGTTGTTCCGGGCGCAGCTCAATCTTTCCCGTTGCCTGAACCGGCCCATCGATTGACTCGCGACCATTCTTGACGGCGGCAATCGCCTGCTTCACTTGGTCGGCGCTAACCTGAAACCACTCTTTTGCCCCTTGCTTCTCAAATGCTGCATCACGCTTGAAACCCGACTTTAACAAGACACGGTGAACATCATGATCATCAAACCATGTATCAGAAACTTTGCGGTGCGCAAGTTCGACCCAGTCAAGATTGTATGGTACACCAGAAGTCTTCATGTATTGGCTAATCCGATGATGTGCCTCACTTCGAAGGTAATCACTGTTTGGCGACCAATCCTTCTCGAGGTCCTGACTAGCTGTGGTTTCGCCCACCTTCTCAAGGCCGGTATAACGTGGCCAATTACCATCCGAATTATCACCTGAAAGCGAGTAGATCATATGGCGTTCAGAAGTTGAATATAAACTGCGCTGAGCCGGTTCAACAAACGGCTGGACCTCACCTTCATAGTCACAATATGTTTTAGCGAACCAGTACATTAACTGAATCACTTGTTGCAATGCCGCAACACCGTCTCGCTTGTCATACTGTTCTAGTGTGTGAGACGCTTCATTCCCCGGTTGCTTGATTGCGTACAGCAAATCTACCAACTGCTGATCCAACAGGTGATGATACTTCACTGTCTTGAGATTTTGCGCGAAGGTCGCATCGTTATCCATGTAATTCTGATCTAGGACAAACTTAACGACGTTCTCTGCAATCTTGCGTGCAGAAGTTAGTTCGGACGCATAGTTTCCCATTGCGTATTCCTGTTCAAGGAAGTCCGCAGCGCGGAAGTAGCTCAAGCTGTCCTCGCTGCCTTGCAAGAAATCAAAGTTGCTGCTCATTAGTTACCCTCCAAATAAAGTTACAGAAAGTAGGAACAATATCCATTTCGCATAAACCATACTCAAGTATTGTCTATCTTTATGCGCCATAATCACTGAAAACATCAAACACTTCAGTGGAAATTTCTGGTTTAAGCTCCTGGAGCTTAACTTCATCAATAATTGGTGGCAACGCTATCTTCGCTCTTACAAACGATGAATCCCAGATTGTATTATTAGGGTTCTTTACAGCATTACATATTTTCCCTGAAAACGTTAATTCTGAGCCTGACAGTACTGATAGCCGTTGCAACCACACATCCAAATATTCTAAATTTGGAGTATTCTCTAGCTTCGTTGTGATCTTAGATACTATCTCGGCGGATTTGCTAGGTTCCCGTTGTCCTTTTAGGAGTATCTTGCTAAGTACGCCGACTCCCGGTGCGATAGCCTTCGGATTCTTGCTCACGATGTCTGCTACAATACTTATCAACGGCTCAATAGATTCCTCAATCAAATTTTGTTGATCTAACCTTTTAGCAAACGATGTTAAAGCCTTACTGATGCTTCCTGAATTTGGAAATTTTTTTGATAACCAAAGAATTTCCAGCAGATGTTTTTGTAATGTTAACTGATAATTAACCCTACGATATTTTCCATCCCAGACCTTAGGCATTATGATTGGTACTCTTGAATTCCAATAGACCTTATCCGGTTTAATAGCCGATTCAATAATATCGGAGACAAGCCCTGTTTTCTTAGTATTAAAATGCATATTCAGGTCAGAAAGTACATCGGCAAGCGCCTTTACAATCTTCTCAGCAATTTCCTTACTATTTGAAAAAATTCTATAATCATCACGATATCTAACTACTTGCCAATCTACGTCATTCAGATCCTCCAATTTTTCCGAAAGAAGTAAGTCGGAATACCCAAGGACAATCTCAGCAATGAAATTAAAAAGTTCTCCACCTTGTGGAATTCCATTTGTTTGATTACACTGAAGCCTTTCCACTGTCCAATCCAGCATATGTGCAAAAGACTTGTCATTACGTTTTCCCGTCGCCTGCTTTGCTGCATCTTTTCCCCGTATGGCCCAATCAATCGTATGCGTGTAAACCGAACCATAGCAGTTGGTAATGTCCGTTCTAATGCAGTACGCATACTCTAGTGAGTTTACGATTGAGGTCTGTTCTAACTCTTCCCACCAATTTAAAATAGTCTCTGCGGTATCACCCTTTTTTCCAGTTGACTTAACAGGCAGACTAATACATCTGATTTTCGGATTAGACTCGAACAGTTCAAATCTATCAAGTAATTTCTGCCAATTCCCTTCCTCAGTTATTTGCTCAACTAGGTCAGCATATAAGAACGGATGTACAATTTTAACTTCTCGCCAATCATATCCTGCATCCTTGTTCAAAATAATAGAGTAATTTGCGTTTTCGGCGGTCTTAAGGATATTGCCATTAATCATCGACTTGAGTTTTCCGCCTGAGACTTTTGAAAAGGCAAAATCAAGCACTGGCTGAAAGTCAAAGTATTCCGGTAATACCATATTTACATAGCTACTTGATTTTAGGAAAAAGGCTCGCGCTTCTGTAGCCGTCATTTCAAGTACACTTTTTCTTTCAGAGGACATTCCAGTCATCACCGCCATCA
>OATB01001059.1_pt1 | contig 11343 bp, 7 predicted proteins | sample 1494941 | NCBI WGS metagenome assembly OATB01 (sample SAMEA2579931, study PRJEB22360) | human gut metagenome | reverse complement strand
ATATAAGTAGGATAAATTTTCTTTTTATTCATAAATGCTCCTTTCCGTTTTCTTTCGCAGATGGCGGGAATGAATTTTCAAACAACCTCTAGAACAAGGGCCCGGGAATCCCGGGCTCTTCTATCCCTTGCTCTATATTAGCTAGTGTTATTTAAATCCTTCTACCTGCTGTGCAGTTGCCACTTTAATCCGGGCATCATCCATCATTTTCAGACAGCCTGCTGCATCCACATTTCCAACCAGCAGTTCCTGAATACATTTACCGCCGTCATTCTGTGAAAATCCGATTATTTCTGGGTTTGCAATAGACGGTCTGCCGACTTTTGCTACCCAGTCTACTGCTGCATCATACTGAGGTGTTGTTTTAATTGTAGTCTGTCCCTTAAAACAAGGCGCTGTTGCAATTCCGTCAAATGCTGCATTATAGTTTTCCGGATCAGCCATAAAGTTAATAAACTCAATCGCTGCATCCACGTTCTTGCCGTTTTTATTTGCCAGCATAAGGCTGCAGTTCGGTCCTTCGAAAGTTCCTTCTTTGGTTGACCCTACAAATGCAGGCATAATACCAAAGTCATCTGCTTTATAGGTATAGGATTCACTGTCATAATCTGTATACAGCCAGGTATCCCAGCCTAACATCATGGCAGCTTCCCCATTGCCCAAAACTTCAGATGCATAGTCCCAGGTATCTGTATTATAGGACTTTCCAAAATATCCTTTGTCTGCCGATGTTTTATACCAGTTAACCATATCGGTCATTTCCGGTATGTCTGCATATTTAGTCTGGTTTGAATTAATCTTTTTTAAGGTGTCTTCATTCTGGAAGATCGGATCCATACCAAACTGGTAAAGCATTGGCCAGACATCTTTTACAGCCATGTACATAGGAGTTATTCCAGCATCCATAAGTTTCTGGCAGACCTGTTCAAATTCTTCCTGGGTCTGTGGTACTTCAATTCCCTGCTCTTCAAATATTTTCTTATTATAGAATGTTCCTGATAAAGAAGCTTCCCAGAATGGAAGTCCATACACTACGCCATCACGTTTTGTCTGAGGCAGTACGTTGTCCTGAATATCCGAAACCCATGCTGCATCCGTAAAGTCCACAAAGTTTTCTTTTGGGTTATATGCATCCAGTCCATATCCGCCAAAATGCATAAATAAGTCCGGAATATCACCTGTCTGGAATTTTGTCAGAGCCACATTTTCAAAATTATCCGTATCAATGCCCTGGACATCAATTTTATTTCCAGTCTTTTCTTCATATAGTTTGAAGATATTCTGCATGAATGGCCTCTGGGTATCACCGGCATTTCCATAGAGCGTTAAGGTAATGCCGCCCTCTTTTTTGGCATCTTTGCTTTCATCCGCTTTTGTATCCGCCGCTTTTGTACCTTCATCGGTATCTGCCGCTTTTGTCTCCTGTTTCGTCTCTGACTTTGTTCCTTCTTTCGTTTCTCCTGTGCTGCCGCCGCACCCTGCCAGCAGAGCGGCTGTTATGGAAATTGCGACTGCTGAACATAAAACCTTTGCTTTTTTGTTTCTCATTCTTATTTCCTCCCATTCTTTCGTTTCTTTGTAAATTCATTGTAACAAAAGATCCCGGAAACGAAAATAGATAAAGGGAAGACTTTATATGGATAATATTCCTATTTTCATAACTTAATGGTATTTCTTTGTTATATTACTTCGCTTTCTATCATTATTATGGACGTTATTCTATGATCTTTGTAATATCATTATATATTTTTGGACAATATTGGGTATATTTACTTTTTAACTTCTGCTATATCACATATTCTGATGTTTCGTAACATATTTCAAAAAAAGATAAAAACTATTTAAATAAAGTCTTCTAAAACTGCTGCCATAGTGGTATGATTATTATAAAATTGCTAATCTTTTTCTGTTTTATTCAGCAAAATGTATATATTAGGACGAGGTATTCCCCATGATGCAGAAATTACCATATCATTACAAGTTATACTTATCTTTCAGTCTGATTGTAACCATAATTTTATTTGCAAGCGGTACCTTCTTTTTTCAATATAACAACCGTCTGTTGCAGAACAATCTGCAGTCCAACAGCCTGGACTCCCTGAATCTGATACAGTCCAGAATTGAAGATATGCTGGTCAATGTGGACAAAGACCTGGTGACTCTCCATGCCTCAAAGGCGTTTACGGACATTGTATTTCATATACCGGAGACTCCCTATAACTATTTCCTCCAGCATCCTACCATCACATCTGATGTAGATGGGATTCTTCTGTCTGTGCTGGCTACCACAAAGGCAAATCGCAGCATTCATTATATTAGCCGCTATTACGATTACCTGGGGACGCAGATCAACCAGCAGTCACTTAATTCCAAACCTATGACGAAAGATCAGATCCGGGACATTCCCACAGTCCGGGAAGCTTTAACTACCAAAAAATATAAGCTTTATTTCCCTCCTCATCCGGATTACTGGTCCTCTGACGCCTCTCTTACGCTGACAGTAGCAAGGCCCATCCGGGATACTTACCATACTTACGGCGTTCTGGAATATAATATTGAAGCCACAGAATTAGACGAGCTTTTAAAGCTGCCCAACAGTGACGATACCTATCAGCTATTATTACTGGATGATTCAAGGAAACTACTCTATCATAATATTAAAGACACATCAGAAAGCCAGATCAGAGAACTATACAAGGATGAATCTTTTGAGCAGCCAATTGGGTATTACTATGCAGATAAAAATTCGCTGATGGCATACAGCCATTCAGAATTAACCGGCTGGACAATCCTTATTAAGAGGGATATCCACACATACACCATGCAGGTGAATTCCATGGGTAAAACCATCATTTTATCTTACATAGGTGCTTTCATCATATTACTGCTTTTCCTGTTTATCATTACCAGAAACCTGACACAGCCCCTTCGTACACTGCGCAATAATTTGTACCATCTGGAATTAAACCAGGATATCCATCTGGACATTCAGTCCAGCAATAATGAAATAGTAGTACTAACCAGCGGTATTGAAGAAATCCTGAATAAAATGCGGCTTCAGAATATTCATATTATGGAGATACGGGAGCGGGCAGTCAAAGCCCATTTTGATGCAATGGAGGCTCAGCTGAATCCACATTTTCTATACAACACCCTGTCTGTTATCGGTTCATACGGTTTGGAGCAAGGCAATACCACCGTTCCCAAAATGTGTACGGAACTGGCTAACCTGCTGCGTTATTCTATTAATTTCAACCATCGTACCGTTCGATTGAAAGATGAGTTTGATAACATAAAAAGTTATCTCTATATTATGAAAATGCGGCACGAGCATATGTTGGATTACAGTTGGGATCTGGATTCTTCTCTGGATGATATCAATGTTCCAAAATTAATCCTGCAGCCAATTATTGAAAATTGTTTTCAGCACGGTTTTCAAAATGTTCCTCCGGTCTGGAAAATCCATATCCGTTCCTACCGCAGTGAGAACCGATGGATGGTGTCCGTATCCAACAATGGACAGCCTTTTAATCAAGACAAGATCGATCAGATATACAACCGGTTCGATCAGTTTAAGAAATCATTTCTGGAGGGCAGGGAAGTTGAAAATAAACTGGAACAACAGGGATTCGGTTTGGAAAATACTATTTTACGGCTCTCCATTTATTACCGCGGACTGGAATATTTTCATATCCGAACAGAGGAATATCTGACTACTATTGAAATTGGAGGATTTATTGATGATGAATCAAATTAAAATACTAATTGCCGAAGACGAACCCGCTATTTTAAGAGGTATCTGTGCAGCCATATCCATGATTTCTGATGAATTTGTCATATCCGGAACAGCCTATGACGGAAAAGCTGCCCTGGAACTGATTCAGGAACACCATCCTCACATCGTCATTACCGATATTAAAATGCCGCTGATGGATGGATTGACCATGATCTCGGAAGCTAAAAAACAAAACTCCACTGCAAAATTCGTTATTTTAACGGGATTTGCAGAATTTGAATATGCAAAAACTGCAATTACACTCGGAGTATCTGACTACCTGCTAAAACCTGTGGATCCGGAAGAACTGGCAAAACTTTTAAATGGAATGAAGCATGAAATTAACTGGACAAGCTCTCAGATCCAACTGGAGTATATCCGTTCCTGCTTTTTCAAAAAATCCCTTGCGGAATATGCAGTCAATCCCTTAGCAAACTGCAGTCTTCACCTGCTGTTTTCTTATTATGGCTCCATCGTTAATAACACCTATTCTGAATTCAATCTGTCTGGTGAAATTGTAAGAAATCTGGACACTTCATATTTAGACGGCATCACGGAACAATACCATTTGCCCATCTATTCCTTCCGGGGGAATTATTACAATGAATTTGTCTATGCCATTGTCAGTCCCGCAGGTAAAGGCACTGAAATTCTTCCTGTTGTTGACGAAATCCGAAAAAATGCCCAAAAGCCGGATACCTATGTGAATTTTGTTTTATCTGCAGTTGTTCATAGCGGTGACGAGATTAAAAATTTAATGCAGAATGCATATCTCTTTACCCTGTTCCATCTGCCTTTTGGCAAAAATAGTTTTTTAATTCAGAATGATTCCATCACAACAAAAAACGCCATAGAGATATCGGAGAACATCTCTGCCCTTTCGGGTAAATTCAGGCCAGGCACTACCGAAAAAGAACTGAAACAAATCCTTTCCGATATGATTGCATGGTGGCAGGATTCAGATACAACTCAATTCCAGCTTTTGGCTGATGTACGGCATATAGCAAGTGCTGCCATTCACGTAAGTCCAAATGCATCCCAGATTTTATTTGACCCGACTGAAATTATCGCCTCTTCCGATTCCTATGAGGAGTTATATGATAACCTCCTGTTGGAGTTGACTAAAATACTATTTCCGGAACATATGCAGCAAAAGAAATCCTCCTCCCAGCTGGTAGATGACATTCGTGCATACCTGGACAAAAACTTCACGCAGCAGATCACCTACAAGGTCTTTTACGATATCTGGGGCTATAATGAAAAATACATAACAACCTTATTTAAGGAAGCTTTTGGGATCTCACCCAGTAAATACATCACTTCACTGCGTCTGGAAATGGCAAAAAATATAATGAAAAAAAATCCTCAGATATTGCTTAAAGACGTTGCCGAACAGACAGGCTACACAGATGCACTTTATTTCAGCCGGGTATTTAAAAATAACGAAGGGATGTCACCCAGCGCTTTTATACAGTCATTGGAGTAAAGGGGATTGGTAAAAAGGGAAAAGTTTTCTTACCTTGGCGATGGCGGTCACTTTTTTGATGCAAAATATGATTTGACATTAACATAGATTTTTGTTAAAATAAATGAAGAAATGGTGTTGCCGATATACGGTCAGCCCTAGATAATTTTTTTTATAAAAGTGACCTTACCTTGGCGTTGGCGGTCACTTTTTTGTGTGGTTTATGTATGCTATTAATATTGTCACAATGATTCCCAGAATCATCAGTACAATGGAGAGCATGATTCCCAAATTACCACAGATTACGGTAAATCTGTTCTAAATCTTCCTTACTCACTTGTTTCCTGCTATTCTGAGGACTGCCGCTATCCATGGCATCTAAAGCCATTTTATCTATGACACTCATAAACTCCTGTTTATCGATGCCATATTCTTCAAAGCTTGGTGTTTTCAATTCTCTGCAAATGGTTTCTACAGCTTTTAGGAAATTATGGCTTGCCGCTTCGTCTGAATCCTGGTCGGTCGCTACTCCCACTGCTCTTCCAAGTTCACCAAACCGGTCATAAGCTCCATCCAGAACAAACTCCAGGCATTCTTTTAACAGCATCGCATTGGATAAGCCATGAGCGATATGGAACAGTGCTCCAATCGGACGGCTCATACCATGCACAATCGTAACCGATGCATTGTTAAATGCAATTCCTGCTTCCAGTGATGCGATAGACATCTGTTCTCTTGCCGTTATATCTGTCCCCTCCCTAAAAGCCACCGGCAGATAAGCAAAAATTCTCTTTACCGCAGAAAGGGCAAATGTATCGGAAAGGGGCTGTGCCATTCTGGATGTAAATGCTTCAATTGCATGGGTTAATGCGTCCAGACCCGTCGCTGCCGTTATCTTGGGTGGGGCAGTCATGGTAAACTGCGGATCTATAATTGCAAGAGCCGGCATTAACACCTGACCCTTTAAAAGCATTTTAATATCTCTTTTTGTATCCGTTATAATCGTGAACTGTGTAGCCTCTGATCCAGTGCCTGCCGTTGTGGGAATTGCAGCCATGGGCGGTGTGGGCACCTTAATAACTTTTCCCATATAATCAGATATTTTACCACCATTCGTAGCCAGCGCTCCGATTGCTTTCATGGAATCAATGGGGCTGCCTCCACCCAGAGCAATCAGAAAATCACAATTTTCTTTTAAATACATACTCAGACCGTTTTCAATCATTTTGTCGGTTGGCTCTCCGACTATTTCTGAATATATTGCATACTCTATTCCCTGGTTTTTCAGAGCTTTTTCAACATGCGCTGCATTTCCCAGCTCAATCATTACTTTATCCGTTATGATCAGCGCTTTTTTTCCAAACCCTCTTAACACTTCTTCAGCCATGGTAAGTGCGCCGGAACCGGTAATCATCTGTCCCGGAACAATAAAATCTCTTCCCATTCTTATACCCCCTTGCATATTGCAGGCCTGCCTGTAATACTGCCACAAATTAAACAGGCTGCTTTTTACATGTTTAAATCTTAAATCTAAAATTCTGCATCATACAGCCATGTATAACGTTCGTCATCAATACGGTCCGTCCATGGATTGCCATCCAGATGGCGGATCATCCAGCAGGTATACATCTGATAACCCGGTGCTGCCGCCTGAGGATGCGTCTTCCCGCCTGGTATTGCAGAAAAACTGCCGTCTTTAATTTTATAGACGTCATCCCCTACGAAGCTGGCGCCAAACCCTTCCGGTCGGTCAAACAGAAAGTAATACGTTTCCGGCTGGGGATGCTGATGTGGAATGTAACCTGACCAGTTTCCGCGGTCATTTAATACTTCTCCTAATACCATATTGGAATAAGGTGCTGTATTGTAATCAAAAACAGTACTAACACGGCGAACTGCTGTATCTCCAAACTTTCCCTTGCAGGAATAAATCCAGGGAGCATCTTCCGGTCCGTAGAATCTGCTGTCAAACGTCCTGTCATTGTGAGTAGACTGGATGAGGATCTGCGTGTCCATAGTAGCCTCAATGGAGACTTCTTTTCCTTTACATACATGAAGGCACCAAATCCCTTCTGTAAACACATCTTTTCTGCTGACTTCCTTTTCCTGTCCTTCCCATCTGATGACCATGCGTCCATTTAATAAAAGCACTGCTGTCTCTTCCAACGGCTTCAAGAATTTCTTAACATCGCCGTCCTTCATTTTGAACACACGAATATCCATCAACATATCTTTATAATCGTTGTCATAGGTAGTGAGAACTTTTTCTCCCGCCTCGTTAAATTCTGGATAACCAAATACCTTACTCATTCTATCCGCTTCCTTTCATTTACATGGTGTTCTGTATATAGTTATGGAGCGTGCCCGAAGTTAAAGCATGGCACGCTCCAGACAATCACAAGTATAACTCAAAGTAAATAGCCAAATGATTCGGGAGTTATACTGGTTCTATAACTGAATCTCTGAAATCTTAACCGGTCTGTGCTCTTCTACTGATTTTTTTGCTGCCAGCCCCATGATTACCGGCTTCAAGCCATCTTCTACTCCAAGAGGTGTATCCGTATTATTTTCAATTGCATCAATAAAGCAATTCATTTCTTTCGCAAAGGAATCCATGTAACGTTCCAGGAAGAAGTAAAGCGGTTTTTCTCCAGTTACGCCATCAGCTGTGCTGATCACTGCGCTGGACTGTGTATCATTGGCAGTTGCAACCATTCCCTTGGAACCAAATACTTCCGCACGCTGATCGTACCCATAAACTGCTTTTCTGGAGTTGTCAATTACTGCAATAGCACCGTTCTCCATCTGAATGGTAATGACTGCTGTATCCACATCTCCTGCTTCTCCAATACTTGGATCTACTAAAACTGCAGACTGTACATATACTTCCGTAGCATCACAGCCAGCCAGGAATCTGACCATATCAAAATCATGGATTGTCATATCCAGGAAAATTCCTCCGGATACCTTTACATATTCCGCACTTGGCGGTTCCGGATCTCTGCTTGTTACTTTGATAATATGCGGATCGCCGATCTGTCCGGCTGCTACAGCATTTCTTACAGCCTCAAAATTATGGTCAAATCTGCGGTTGAACCCAACCTGGTATTTCACATCAGAATCCTTTAATGCCTCTATTACTTCTTTAATCTTAGCCACATCATGATCAATTGGTTTTTCACAGAAAACATGTTTACCGGCTTTGATTGCTTCAATTGATATCGGGGAATGGGTATTGGTAGATGAGCATATAAGCACTGCATCAATCTCCGGATCCGCAAGGATTTCTTTGTAGTCTTTTGTTGTGTTTTCCACACCCATGCTGCGTGCCCATTTTTCCGTCTCTTCGTTCATAAACGGATCTGCTATTGTTTTAATCTCCGCATTTTTTACCAGATTACAAATACTCTTTGTATGTACTTTACCAATTCTTCCTGCACCTATAATACCAACTTTTACCATGATAATTCTCCTTTTCTTTAAATGGATTTTTATAAACCTGTCTTTTCTGTGATAAATTTTCTAGCTTTTAAAGCATATTCCAATGGATTTGCTTTTGCAGGATCCTGCTCTGCCTCTACTACCATGTATCCTTCATATCCAGCATCTTCCAGCACTTTGAAAATCGGATCAAAATCAATACATCCATCTCCCGGTACCGTAAATGCTCCCAATCTGACGCCTGCAAGGAAGCTTAACTTCTCTGCTTTTACCTTTTCAACTACTTCCGGACGCACATCTTTTAAATGCACATGTTTTATTCTGCTGCTGTATTTCTGAACCATTTCAAGCGGGTCAGCACCGCAGTAAGTAAAATGTCCGCTGTCAAATAAAAGATTCACATATTCCGGATCGGTACCGTCCATCAGACGTTCCACTTCGTCCGGATCCTGGATTACCGTTCCCATATGGTGATGGAATGTCAAAGTAATACCGTGCTCTTTTGCAATTTTACCAAGTTTATTTAATCCTGTGCAGACCTTATCCCACTCTTCATCATTCATGATATATTTGCAGCCAAAGATTGGTGTTTCCAGCTGTCCCTGCACACTGTGTCCCTGTTCCGATACACCTATAATCTTAGAACCCATAGCCTGTAAAAATTTCACCTGTTCGATAAATGCTTTTTCGGTTTCTTCATAAGGCTGAGTGGTCAAAAAGCTGGAGAACCACTGATTGCAGATCTGAATTCCGCGAAGATCCAGTGCCTTTTTTAATACAGTAGGATCTGCTGGGTATTTATTTCCCACTTCGGAACCGGTATATCCGGAAAGCGCCATCTCACTTACACACTGTTCAAACGTATTTTCTTTTCCTAAATCCGGCATATCATCGTTGGTCCATGCAATTGGTGCTATTCCTAATTTTACTTTTTCTTTGTTAAACATGATTGTGCCTCCTATGGCTTTTTTATTTCAGCTTTGCTGATGATTTATAATAAATGTTTGCCCGTAACCGTGAAGGTACTGAACATTTCAGTAATTAATAACGTCTTGCTTTGTATCTCTCTGCTTCCAGTTCTGTATATTTTTCCTGCACACTTTCCATTCCGGAGGTGCTTGCAAGGCCTACATTCCACCAGGATTTGTAACCATCCGTCATGGTTTTGGGAATTACTTTTAAGTCAATCAATACTGCATTATCCTGGTTTTTCGCATCTTCCAAAGCAGCTTTTAATTCATCAATTGTCTTCACGGTATAGGTTTTCAGTCCATAGCCTTCAGCAACCTTTGCATAACTTACCGGAATCAGATTACCCTTTGTTTCATTATTCGCATCCCGGTACCGGAATTCGGTTCCAATGCTGCCGATACCGTTATTCATCTGCAGATTGTTGATACAGCCAAATCCGCAATTGTCAAATACCAGAATATTGATCTTGGCTCTTTCCTGCATTGCAGTCATAATTTCACTGTGAAGCATCTGGAACGATGCATCTCCCACAACCGCATACACTTCTTTATCCGGTTCAGCCAGTTTTACGCCAAGCGCTGCTGCAACCTCATATCCCATGCAGGAGTATCCATATTCAGCATGGTAACCGCCTCTTTTATCTGTTGTCCAGATTCTCTGCATACAGCTTGGAAGGCTTCCCCCTGCCGTTATAATAGTTGCGTCTTCTGCGATAACCTCCCGGATTGCACACAGTGCAGCCGTCTGGGTAATCACGCCGCCGGTCAGTTCCACGAATTCAGGAATTGTTCTTGGATCCCTGGCTTTTACCATTGGTTCAAACTGATCGTCATAAGCATATTTAGCAAGCCGCTCCATTTCAATATCCCATGCCGCTTTTGCCTCAGTAATTTCAGTCGTATAAGCAGAGGTATATTTACGTTCCCGCAGTTTCCGGGAAAGGGCTTCAATCGTTACTTTTGCATCTCCCACAGCTTTAACGGCATCCATTTTGTAAGCATGGAATTTACTGTTATTGATGGTCACAAACTTTACATCGGGATTTTTGTACTGGCTCTTGGAGCCCGTTGTAAAGTCAGATAATCTGGTTCCAATGGCAATCACTGCATCCGCATCCTCTGCAATCGTATTGGAAGCCAGCGTACCCGTTACGCCAATCCCTCCCAGGCATTTACTGTGACTGGATTTGCAGGCACTTTTTCCTGCCTGGCTCTCACCAAAGGGAATATTAAATTCTTCACAGAACTTTTCTACTGCTTCCCCTGCTTCTGAATATTTTACGCCTCCGCCAACTACAACCAGCGGTTTCTTAGCTCCGGCTATGATTGCGGCAAGATCTTCCACTTCTTCTTCCACTGCCACCGGCCTTGTGATTCTGTGAACTCTCTTTTGGAAGAAATAATCCGGGTATTCATAAGATTCCCCTTCCACATCCTGGCAGATGCCGATGCATACGGCTCCTGTTTCAGCCGGATCTGTCAATACACGCATGGCATTGATCATTGCAGTCATCAGCTGTTCCGGACGGACAATGCGGTCCCAGTATTTACACACTGGCTTAAATGCATCATTTGTAGTAATGGATAAGCTGCTGCTCTGCTCTAACTGCTGCAGAACGGGATCCGGCTGTCTGTTGGCAAAAGTATCTGCCGGAAATACCAGCAGCGGAATATTATTCACCGTAGCGGTA
>OATB01001056.1_pt1 | contig 11401 bp, 11 predicted proteins | sample 1494941 | NCBI WGS metagenome assembly OATB01 (sample SAMEA2579931, study PRJEB22360) | human gut metagenome | reverse complement strand
CGAAATGCATCAGGATTTCGGAGCGAATGCCCGCGTGCCGCCAAAAAGCGCTCCGGAAAGGTTAGAAAATACCAGTTCTGCGGCAAGCTGACGGAGTCCATATCAGTTTCCCACCCCCATCTTTCGGTACACTACCTCCATCTACAAAGCGTAATTTACTCAGCTAAACCCAAATATAAGTCCTTTAATAGAACCCTATAAAACGTTCGCTGTAGTACTAAGAAAAGATTGAAATAAACTAATGAAGCAAAAAGAGATAGAATTTTATTGATCATTCAAATGAGTGGAAAGGGATACAACATGACAATAGGAGAATTTTCACATATCACGGGAATTAGTTCTTATACATTGCGATATTATGAGAAAAAAGGCCTGCTCCATGTAAAGCGTGATTCGGCTGGGCGGCGGGATTACAGCGAAAGTGATGTGGAATGGGTTAAATTCATTCAGCGACTGAAAGAAACAGGCATGCTTTTAAGAGATATCAGGCATTATTCGGATCTGCGGTACGAAGGGGATGCAACCATGGAAGCGCGAATGGATTTGTTAATCCGCCATAGGGAATCCGTGGTGGAAGAACAGAAGAAATGGGATGAATATCTGAAAAATCTGGATGGGAAAATCGCATTTTACAGGGATAATATTAGATGATTAAAGGATAACAAAAGGATAACAAAAGTACGGAGGATACAATGGAACAATACTATTATAATCACTTGAACAAAGTACAGCAAAAGGTATATCAGGCAATGAAAGCAGGGCTTACTTCGATGGAATCAACATTTCTGGTACCCAGGCTGGAGATCCGGGAACTGGGAGAGATTTTTTTCAAGCTAAGGCTGGATTATCCTGATATATTTTATGCAGTAAGCCTTCAATACCGCTTATATCAAGGCTCCGGCAACGTGGAAGTCATTCCGGAGTATCTGTTTGAGAAGGGCAAAATAAAAGAGCATCAAAAGGCAATGAATGCCAGAATCACAAAATTAATCCGACCGGCGCAGTCCATGAAGGATTTGGAAAAAGAATTGTTCATTCATGACTTTGTATGCAGCAATGTACGCTACGATAAACTGAAGAAGCCTTATTCCCATGAGATAATCGGGCCCCTTGGTCAGGGAGTGGGTGTATGCGAGGGAATTGCCAAAACGGTTAAAATTCTCTGTGATGCTCTGGAAATCTGGTGTATGATAGCAATCTCAGATGCTAATCCGGAGAAGAAAATCAAGTACCGCCATGCCTGGAATATAGTTAGAATGGATGGGAAATATTATCATTTAGATGTTACCTTTGATAATAGTCTGGGGCACGATGGAATTATACGGTATGATTATTTTAATCTGGAGGATAAACAATTCTTCCGGGATCATGAGCCGGTGATTTATAAGGTACCTGCCTGTGAGGATGGCAATCATTTCTATTACCGGGAAAAGAAGCTTTCCTTTACAAAAACCGAGGATGTTGCAAAACGGACGATACAGGCAATCAGAAAGGGGAAACCACTGATATTTCATTGGAGGGGCGGATACCTGACCAGAGAGGTTTTGTCCGAGCTGCTGTTATTGATGGAACAGACGGCACGGCAGAAGGGCAAACATGCCAGAACGAGCCTGAATTGGCCTCAGGCGGTTTTTCAGACAGCATTTACCGAGGAAACTCCTGTGGATGAAGTGACTGTGGAAGCAGCCAACGAAGGCGAACTATGTAATTAGAATCTGCACGACTTTATGAATTAAAAAGTTATATAAAAATGTTTGGAGGCGTGGTTGGTTGTTCAGCAATGCCTCCATTTTGCAGTTAAAATTTACCGTTTAATATCAGATTACCGTCTGTCATCTCCTAATGACCAGTTGTCGCAGCAGCATTGACTTTGCCATTTGGAAATGGGATAATCCGGTATATCAAGCAACACGGTCTGAAGCTTGTGAGAAAGCAATTTCAATCAGGTGCTAAGGAAAGGAAAAAATGAAAATACAACTTTTGATTGATAAGAAATATAAGCAGCCGGAAATTCATATATGCAGCGATGAAAAGAACCAAATCACAGACAATCTTGTCCGGACGATTGGGCAGGCTGTCAATCTGACGCTGACAGGATATCAAAAGAATAGTGCTGAGCTATTACCTTGCGTGTCGCTCATCCGCATTTATTCACAGAATAAAAAAGTGTTCGCTGTCTCGGATACGGGCACCTACCAGTTGAGAGAGCGGCTGTATGAACTGGAGAAAATTCTGGATGGAAGCCATTTTGTTAGAATATCCAATTCCGAAATTATTAATATCAGGAAAATCCGGCGGCTTGACACGGATATAGTAGGAACCATCCGAATTTATTTTAAAAATGATTCGGAAACATATGCTTCCAGAAGATACGTTAGCAGAATTAAAGATGCATTGGGAATATGAGGTGATTGAATGATAAAAAAAATGATTTATAAAGGATTTAGCAGTTTCTCGTACGGGGTAACCATAAATCTTATGTTGGGGATTCTGCTGACTTTCACGATAGGGGAGGGGAAGACCGCCCCGGTAGTACCGGAATATGCGGCGCATTTTCCATCCGATCTGATCGCATTTGCCGTACAATGCCTGCTGATTGGCATCACGGCAATGGCATTTGCCATGGGGACAGAGATAATGGAAATCAAAAGCTGGAGTCTGGTAAAACAGAGCATTGTATATTTTATAGTTACAGCGGCTGTCTGGGTTCCGGTCAGTATGTTCTGCTGGGGATTTGGAAAATACGTCCAGTCAACGGTGTCTGTTATATGCAGCTATATTACCGGTTACGTCATAAGCTGGTATATCCAGTACAGAGTCTGCCGACAGGATATTGAAGCAATTAACCGTAAACTGGAAGAGTTGAACCAATCATAAAAAGGAGATGGATAGTATGAGGGACAAAGCAATTGTAATAAAAAATCTGAGGAAAGAGTTTGGACTAAAAGTTGCTGTAAGAGATATTTCACTGGAGGTGGAAGAGGGAACCATAATTTCCCTGCTCGGTGTCAATGGCGCAGGAAAAACAACTACAATCAGGATGCTCAGCGGCCTTTCCAAACCGACGGGCGGAGATGCTTTTATCTTTGGAAAAAGCATTCGAAAAGAAATGGATGAAATAAAAAATATCAGCAATCTGTCCACCCAGGAAACTGCTGTGGCACCTAACCTGACGGTTTTGGAAAACCTGGAGTTTATGGCTGAACTCTATGGGCTGCCTTCCCATGAGGTTAAAAAACAGGTGGACAAAATTATACAAATGTTCTCCTTTGAAGAAGTAAAAGTCCAGAAGGCGAAGACACTTTCCGTAGGCTGGCAGCGGAAGGTGAGTATTGGAATGGCGCTGATAACCGGTCCCCAAATTCTCTATCTGGATGAGCCTACACTTGGACTGGATGTACTTGCAAGAAGAGAGCTGTGGAAAGATATTGAAACATTGAAAGGGGAAGTAACGATTGTGCTAACCACCCATTATATGGAAGAGGCAGAACATCTATCTGACTGCGTAGCGGTTATGGTGGATGGAGAGATAAAAGCATGTGGAAGTGTGGCGGAATTGAAAACCCTGACGGCTGCAGATTCATTGGAAAATGCTTTTATTGCTATTGCACAGAATATAGAAACCCCGATTTAAGTAAATGAAAGATGCCCACGAACGGTGGTGCATACCTGGACTATTGCTCCGGGGAAAGGAGAGGTTATAATGAGGAGTATTGTATTTGCGAAAAGAGTTATAAAGGAAATGCTGAGGGATCCGCTTAGCTATATTTTCTGCCTGGGATTTCCCATTGTCATGCTGATTGTGATGACGGTTATTGACAGGAGTATTCCAAATGAAGCGGGAATGACGATTTTTCATATCCAGTCCCTTCTGCCAGGGATTGAGGTTTTTGGATTAACTTTTATTATGCTGTTTACTGCACTTCAGGTTTCCAAAGACAGGTCAACTGCCTTTCTGATCCGGCTGTATGCATCACCCATGAGACCTATTGATTTCGTATGTGGGTACACTCTGGCAATTTCGATAATCGCTGTTTGCCAGGTATTGATTACTTTTGGCGTGGGGTTCGTGATGGGACAGTTTATAGATTACAGCTTTCATATTGGATATCTCATTGCCGGAATGGCAGTATTAATTCCATCCGCGCTTATGTTTATCGGAATCGGCATGTTTTTTGGAACCTTATTAAATGACAAAGCGGCACCAGGCATATGTTCCATTATCATTACTGTGGTCAGTATGCTGGGGGGCATATGGATGGATATTGACATGATCGGTGGTACGATAACCAAGGTTGCACATGCACTGCCTTTTTATCAGGGTGTAAATGGAGCCAGAATGGCAGTTCTCGGTAATTTTGGAGAATTGGCAAAGCCACTATGTATAATTTTGATTTATGCATTTCTCATTTATTGTGCTTCCGCACTGGTATTTGGAAGAAAGATGAAGAGTGATTTGACATAGATTAAATATGGGTATAGAAAATCAGAAATGTAAAAAAGAACATAAGAATTGCAGGTGTGTGGGGGCAACAGGAAGAGAAATTTGAAAATTCTTTCCTGTTGCCCCACATATCCTGTGCATTATATTTCCTGCATCAAAAAGTTTTTAACCCGATCGGGTGAAAGCTCATCCCCGATAAAATAAATAATATCTTTTTCCGTTAATGTAGCATAGGAACCGGGTGAAATTAAGATTTTATCATTTCTGCGGATTGCTATTACGGTTGCAGTAGTGTGTTCCCAAAATCGCAATTCCGCTAAAGTTTTTCCTACACACAGCATATCCGGAAGAATTTCAAATTCAAAGGGCATAAATGGGTGCAGCATTTGAAAGCGGTTCGTGCTTTCAATCAGTGCCTCTACCTTTTCATTAAGATTGTCCAATTCTTTTTTCTGTCGGGATATATTGTCCAGCAGATCCTTTTTATAGTTATGAATGGTCTGTACACTGTTAAACTGCTGCAGAAAACGCCATGCTTTTTCCTGTGACAGAATTGTAACGCCGCTTCCTTTCGTGGTTGAAACAATTTCCAGATCCGCCAGTATGCAAATTGCTTTGCGTGCCGTCTCAGGTGATACGGAATACTGACTTGCAATCACAGAACGCGAATAAATTTTCTCACCTACAAGGTATTGTCTTTCTGCAATTTTAGCTGCAATATCCGCTGCAATTTTTTGATAAACTGGCAGTTGGACTGCTTTTTCAATCTTATTTATTTCCATGTGAAATATATCTCCTGTATATAAAATAATATATTAAATATAGCATAGTCCTGTACCGGTCACAAGGATTATTTACTATTGCAGAATATCGTTAAAACACGTTAATAATTAAATCAAACCCTTGCTTATCAAAAACTCTCTGGCTGCCTGTTCCGGGGGCTGCTGCAATTCGTCTACCTTGTAATTCAGGTCCATCATGACTTCGTCTGTCAGATAACTTCCAAGCTCTTCCATAAGGGGAGCAATTTCAGGGCATTCTTCCAGCACTTCTCCGCGAATAATAGGCATTGCATAATAGGGAGGGAAAAAGGCTTTGTCGTCCGTCAGCACTTTAAGGTCAAATTTCTTCAGCAGGCCGTCGGTTGCAAAGGCGTCAATGACATCCACATCACCATTAATCAATGCGGTATACCGGGGTGATCCATCCAGAGCCACGCTTTCACCCATGGTAAAACCATACTCTTTCTGCAGACCAGGCAGACCATCAGCACGATTTGAGAACTCAAATACAGTGCCGGACTTCATGTTGTTTGCAACTTTTGCCAAATCACTGATGGTTTCAAGCTTATATTGCTTGGCGGTTTCCTGCGTGACAGCCATGACATAAGTGTTGTTAAACTGCATCTGTTTGAGAACATCAATATTATAGAGTTCTTTCAGTTCCGCTTTTGCGGTATTATAGACCAGCTCCACATCATTGACCGGCGGATGCTGAAGTGTATCGCTATATGCTGTGCCGCTGTATTCTACATACATGTCAATGTCACCGGTCTTCATGGCGCCAAAGCAGACTTGTGTACCGCCCAGTTCGACCCTCCTGTTGACTGTGATATCGGTGCGGTCTTCAATAAAATCAGCAATCATATTTCCTAAGACTGCCTGCTCTGTATAATCTTTGGAGCCGACTGTAATAGTCCTTCCGCTACTGGAGGTGCTGCCAAAAGAAGTAAATACCAGAATAGCAGCAGTTGCCGCTGCGGCTGTGATCAGTATTCCTTTTTGCATTTTCCGCTGTTTTTTCTTTCTATTGTTGTCACCTTTTTGCAGGCTCACCGGCGTTACCAGTTTTTCCACGGTACCGATTAAAAAGTCCACTAATAATGCAAGAATACATGCCGGTATTGCCCCAGCCAGAATTTGGTTGTTATTAACGGTTCGGATTCCTGAAAATACCAGATAGCCTAGTCCGCCGGCTCCGATAAAAGCCGCCATGGTCATTAACCCTACCGCAGTTACAGAAGCAATGCGGACACCAGCCATAATAACGGGAAGGGCAAGTGGAATCTGCACTCTTGTCAGCACCTGAAAAGGCGTGAGTCCGATTCCTTTTGCTGCTTCTAACGTCTGCGGGTTGATGTTCTCAAGCCCGGTATAGGTATTTTTAATAATTGGCAGCAGGGAATACAGCACAACCGCACAGATAGCCGGTACTGTCCCGATGCCAAGAAACGGAATCATAAAGCCGAGAAGAGCCATGCTTGGGATTGCCTGTACAATATTTGCCACCGACAGTATGGGTTTGCTTACTTTGCTCACATAAGAAATCAGAATGCCCAGGGGAACACCAATCAAGATAGCCAATCCTACAGAGATCGCTGTTAACTTAATGTGCTCCACCAGCAGGCTGATAATTTGCAGATAATTTAATTGAATGTACGAAATAAAACTCATTCTTCATCCTCCTCTCCCACATCCAGATATTGCTGGCTCAGTGTGGTTACCAGGCTGCTTCTGGTAATCAGCCCAACGAGTCTGCCATCGGCATTCGTAACCGGAACAGCAGAGGAGTGATTCTCTGTTACCAGCTTAATGGTATCCAGGATACTTTCATCCGGCTGCAGCGTCAGGACATTTTGCTTCATAAAAACTTCAGCAGTCCGTGTTTTATCCTCTACGCCTCTGAGCTGGCTCGCTTTAACAATTCCTAAGAACCGCTTGCTGTCCCGGTCTACAACCAGAAGACTGTCAACCTTATTCTGCCGCATTTTATCAATGCATTTTAAGACTGACATTTCTTTTGTAGTTGTAACCGGCTTTTCTATCATGATATCGGATACCTTAATAAATTCCGGTGAGGACCAGATCCGGTTCTGACCCACAAATTGGGAAACAAATTCGTCCGCCGGATTTTTTAAAATATTTTCCGGTGTATCGTACTGCAGAATAGATCCGCTGCGCATAATACATATTTTATCAGCAATTTTTACAGCTTCATCCATATCGTGGGTAACAAAAACGATAGTCTTCTTCAACTTGGCCTGTAACTGTATCAGTTCATCCTGTAAATCGGATCTGGTTATGGGATCCAGTGCCGAAAAAGGCTCATCCATTAAAATAATATCCGGATTTGTTGCAAAAGCCCGGGCAACCCCAACACGTTGCTGCTGTCCACCGGAAAGCTCTGTAGGGTAGCGGTTTAAAAATTCATCGCAGTCAAGCCCTACCATCTGCATCATCTGCTTTGTGTTCTCGGCAAGCTCTGCGGGATCTGTCTTTTGTATTTTTGGAATCAGTTCGATATTTTCCTGAACAGTCATGTGGGGAAATAAACCGGTCTGCTGAATGACGTATCCGATTTTTCTGCGCAATGCAACTTCATCCATGTTCTTAATATTTTCTCCATTTATGGTAATGGTACCGCTGCTGGGCTTAATCAGCCGGTTAATCATTTTAAGCAGAGTCGTTTTCCCACATCCGCTTTCACCGATGATCGTAACTAATTCTCCTTTGTCAATTGTAAAATTGACGTCTGTCAAAACCCGTTGTGTTTTGTAGGCTTTGGTAATATGTTCAAATTGAATCATTTTTCAGCCTCCTTTCAAAGTAACTACTTTTAGCATATAGTAAAGTTGTTACTTTGTCAAGTCGTGGGAAAAGCCACATTCTGGTTATGGATTAAAAAAAGCCAACAGATACGCCCGTGGGTTTCTGTTGGCTTTCATTTATACATTCTGCAAAAATTCACTGATATAATATAGTGCGGCACCGATTGCCGGAGTATATTGTCCCTGGGTTCCCAGGATAATCTGTTCTCTGTAAATGGTAAAAGGAGAAGAAGAATTTACACGGTTTACAAGATATACGGCATCCTCTTCGGTAAAAAAAGGAGCCAGATAACCGCTGATTATAATGGAACCGTCAATTATAATATTCAGGTTACGGATGGCGAATGCCAAATGGTTCAGATAGTTGTCCCATATTTGCCGGCAACGGGAATCATCATTTCTCAATTTCAAAAAAAAGGATGTAATATCCATTCCGGAGGTGTTTTCCAATGCGTTGGCGGAACAGTAGGTCTCCAGACAGCCCCGGCAGCCGCAGTAGCACAGTGGTCCATCCGGAGTGATGCACAGATGTTCAACAATGCCGCTGTGCATATGAATGCCCTGATGAACCTGGCCGTTAGTAATGACAGAACCACCCAGATTTCGATTCAACAGTAAAACAAGGGCGCTGTCTACGTCATTATGATTCCAGAGTTCCAGGTATGCCGCTGCCTTGGAGTCGTGTTCCAGGCGGCAGGGGTAAGTAATAAATTCAGTAAAATCAGACAACTTCATCTGAATATTATCCATGATCACTCCATAACTTACAGACTGTCCATCGGGAGCAATGATCCCCTGAGTAGCAATGGATACCCCTAAGATGGAGGAGCGGTTCAAGCCGTTTTCAATTATAAAGTTCTCAAGTTCCTGCCCAAGCTGCCTGTAGTAGTTCCGGGAAGGCTGATAGGGAATATCTTGTGTGGAATCAAACGTTACAGCGCCATAGAGATCAATTGCTACGAAATGAACCATTTTTTTTAGAATGCCGATTCCAATGGATATTCTGGCAGTCCGGCGAATCTGGATTGCCTGTGCTTTACGGCCTCCGGTTGATTCAAAGCAGCCGTTTTTTTCAATCAGCCCTTCCTCTTCTAAAATTTTTAAGTTCTGGCTGACAGTGGATAAGCCCATTTGCAGCTTTTGGACAATCTGATGCTTTGATGTTGTAACTTCCTGCCGGATAAAAGAATACACTTTATTTTTGTTAATTCTTTTGACCTCCATAGTTGTCATTCCTTTATCGCTCATAGAACCTCCTTATTCACTCATTCATTTCATCGGCTGCACTGAAACACCGGGTCTTTAAACAGGCGCTGGTATTCCTGCGGACAGCAAAATAGGCAGTACTCATCTGTACGCCCACTTTGCGGCATATTGCGGCATATTGCGGCATATTTGCCCCGCATTCAGGTTACATAGCCCGCTACGCGCCCATCATCCGGGACAAATTGCCCACAAATTGTGACGTACAGCTGCCAGAAAGCATTTTAAAACACGCTCTGGCAGGTTTGATGAAAAGAATTATGAAACATGCTTTCGTATCTTCTATCATAGTATGCCTGAATTTAAATTGCAATTTAAAATTAATTATTATACAAAATAGACAAGAAATCAAGTAAAATATTGGAATAAAAATCTATTGTTATTCTAAATATTTAGTTATATACTCTACTTATGATTAGGTGTTACGCATAAGTTATATATAAAAGAAAGAATAATGGAGGAAGAGCATGAGAAGTGCAGTATTTTATGGAAAGCATGATCTAAGAGTGGAAGAATCAAAAAAGCCTGAAATCGGACCCAATGACGTGTTAATTCAGGTGAAAGCATGTGGGGTATGCGGTACGGATGTACATATTTATGAGGGAGATAAAGGGGCGGCAGAAGTGACCCCTCCGACGATATTGGGGCACGAATTCTCAGGCGTGGTAGTACAAATCGGTGCGGAAGTGGTAAACTGTAAGGCTGGGGACAGAGTATGCATTGATCCCAATTGTTACTGCGGAACCTGTGAACCTTGCCGCAATGGCGTGGCTCATTATTGTGAAAATATGATCGGATATGGAACTACCGTAAACGGAGCTTTCGCAGAATATTGCGCAGTAAATGAGAGGCAGGTCTATCAGCTGGGGGAAAATACAACCTTTGAACAGGGGGCTATGGCGGAACCGGTTGCCTGCTGCCTGCATGGAATTGACATGTGTGAGATTCAACCCGGACACCAAGTGGTGGTAATCGGAGGCGGAATGATCGGTCTGTTGATGATGCAGCTTGCTAAACTGGCAGGAGCAGCCAGGGTAGCACTGCTGGAACCAGTAGAGAATAAGAGAGAGGTCGCAAAAAAACTAGGTGCAGATATCTGCATTGATCCTGTAAGGGAAGATGTAAAAGAAACATTAAAAGCAGCAGGTATGACCTGGATCAACACCGTTATTGAATGCGTGGGCAGACCGTCCACCATCCAGCAGGCAATAGAGATTGCCGGAAATAAGGCAGTCGTTATGATGTTCGGTCTGACAAAACCGGATGAAACCATTTCAGTAAAGCCATTTGAAGTATTTCAGAAGGAACTGGTGTTAAAAGCATCCTTTATCAACCCATATACGCAAAAGCGTGCTCTGGATCTGATTGATTCCAAACGCCTGGATGTGAGCAGCATGATTTATGATGTCTGCGGACTGGAATCGCTGGAAGACGTTTTGAGCAAGCCGGAATTGCGTGCCAATGGAAAGTACATTATATCTCCTGAAAAGTAAATATACAGGCAGCGATCTTACATGGGATCAAAGTGCGGGGCTTTCACAACAGGAACAATTCCAAATAAAGGAGATTGTGATTTATGAGTATCGAATTCAGAGAAGTAAGTGGATTTCCCAGAGGGACCATATTTAGATTATTATCGGATGCATATTCATTTGATGACAGGGTCAGCCAATGCTGGAGCTCTGACTGGGAAGACTTTGATAATTTTTTCTACGATAATCTGCAGATCGCCGATAAATATGGATTTATCACAACACTGAATGGCAAGGCCATCGGAATGGTATCCTGGGATCCGAGAAATATGCCGGAGTATGCTGAAGTCGGGCATAATTGTATCATAACAGAATATAAAGGCAGGGGCTTTGGGAAAATGCAGCTTCAGGAAGCTGTTAACAGAATTATGCAGTGTGAGGTAAGAAAGATAATAGTTACAACCAATGTCGGTCTGTTTCCGGCACAAAGAATGTATGAGAGTGTTGGCTTTAAAAAAGACCTTAGGAGAAAAAACGACGGTACGGCAGATTTTGTCGGTGATAATATTGATTATGTAATTATTGCAGAGGAATATGCCGGAAGGCAGTCCGTTA
>OATB01001052.1_pt1 | contig 11491 bp, 11 predicted proteins | sample 1494941 | NCBI WGS metagenome assembly OATB01 (sample SAMEA2579931, study PRJEB22360) | human gut metagenome | reverse complement strand
GCAGTTTCTTTATTCCTGCAAGTATTAATGGGCGGCGGTTTGATTGGAGTCGCCTCGCCAGGTAGTTTGATAAATATTGCAATCATGACACCCAAAGATGCCATTGTAGCCAATTTTGTATCGATTTTAGCGGGTTTCATAGTTTCAACACTCATAGCGTTGTTCTTACTAAAGACATTCGCAGGCGGTAAAGATGATGATCTGGAGGAATTTAATGTTGGTGGTCGTCAAGTTAAATCAGTTGCTAATTTTGTGCCAGCTGTCGGCGAGACCATTGCCAAAACAACCTCTAAGATTAAAAAGATCATTGTTGCGTGTGATTCTGGGATGGGATCAAGTGCGATGGGTGCGTCGGTATTGAAGAATATTCTGAAAAAATCGGGTTATGCAGATATTTCGGTTGAACATTCTTCTGCTAATCAAATTGCGCCAGATGCAGATCTTGTGATCACTTTAGATTCACTAATTGAGCGAGCAAAACTTGCCGGTGGTTCGGATAGTATTAGTTATCTGCCAGTTAATAATTTTTTAAAGGAAGATGACTACAAACCTGCAATCGATTTTATTGCTTCACGTAATCAGGCAACAGCCACTAAAACTGAAGTAGATGATCCAGATGATTTGGTGCCTACGAAAAACGAAGCTAAAGTCTTACCGAAGGAAAACATTAAGCTTCATCAGCATTTTCGAACACCTGAGGAGGCCATTGAAGCCGCTGGTCAGGTCCTTGCTAGTAATGGATTCGTTGATACCACTTATATCGACGACATGCTGAAACGAAATGAAGATCTCTCAGTGTATGTTGGTAATCATGTTGCGGTCCCGCATGGGTTGGAAACCTCTGATCCGAAGATTAAAAAGTCTGGATTATCCGTTCTGCAAGTTCCTGAAGGTGTTGAGTTTGGACCAGATGAGATTGCTTACGTCATTATTGGGATTGCTGGTAAAAGTGATACTCATTTAGAGATGCTTACCAAAATTTCACTTGTACTGATGGATGAAGCTAATGTTGAAAAGATCCGATCCGCAGAGAGCGAAGAGGAAATCATGGCAGTTTTGAACATTTCCTGATGATATGAACGAGCAGAAAAGCTTATATATTGACACATTCGAAACATGACTAATTAATGCGGTGATACGGGAGGAACGATCATGAAAAATGTACTCATAGTTGGCGCAGGACGTTTAGGCAAAGGGTTTGTTGGCGAAACCTTCTTTAATGCAGGCTGGCACATCACGTTTTTGGACAAAGATCCGCGGGTGATTGATGAGCTGAATAAGACAAAAACTTACGATGTGACAGTTCACACAACAGAAGAAGTTTTTACGCATACTATCAGTAACTTCGATGCTTATTTAATTGACGACCAACAATCAGTGATCGACAGTTTTTTAAAAACTGATTTGGTGATGTTACCGCTATATCCAGTTGACTTTGAGGATGCAGCAAAGGCTTTAGCGATAGGATTCAATCGACAATATGAACTGGATCCCAGCGCGAAAAAAACATTGATTTGTCTGACAAACAGGAATCATATTATTGACCGTATTACCAACTATTTCCGGGACAGTCTTGCTAATGATGATGTTCGTGCATGGTTCGATCAAAACGTTGTCGTGCGTGATTCAATTGTTCGGCGATCAACTGATGCTGTCACCGCCTATGCAACTCATATTGAGACAACCGCAGTTTCTTCGCTGATTATTGAAGGACCAGTTTACAGTGACTTCTCAGACGTAAAATGGTTAGATGTCCGTAAAAATGTTGAAATGCTTAAAGATATAAAAGTCTTTTTGATCAATGGCCCACATGCAACAACTGCCTATTATGGTCATTGGCGTGGTCATGAGAATATTCCAGATGCAGAGGAAGATCCTGAAGTGGAGAAACTCGTCAATGGGGTACATGATGCCACGGTTCAGGCGGTACTCTATGAATATCCTGTCACGCGTGACGACATTCGAGAATTGGAGTTCCTTCCAGCAGCCAAAGATGAGATGGTTGATTCCATCTTTAGAGTTGCATATGATCCAATTCGAAAGACAAGCCCGCATGACCGGTTCATGGGCGTCATTGATCTTTGCCTCAAGTACGACATTGACTATGCGCCCATCACCAAAGCTCTGGCAACAGCATTTGCCTATGTTGAGTCGAGAGATCCGAATGCCGTTAAAATTCAGAAGGATATTCAGAAGAATGGTATTCGACCAACTGTTTCAAAGTATATCGGACGTCCAGAAGATGATGTCGTGGTTGACCGGGTGGTTAATAACTACAAGCAATTGCAACAGGAAGCGACAGCATCAGTTATGACACCGGGAGCTTAATTGAAAAATTCATTTTTTGATGCAGCTGTTGATTACTTGGTAAAAATAATGCGCTACTATCATAACGTTCTGTTTGCTCGATAGTATGGACTATAAGTGTATTAGATAATTAGAAGGCGGCCTCGTCATTCCTAAATTATAAAGGAGTGTCGAGGTCGCCTTTTCCAGTTGTATGTAGAGCAATGGTAGAAGGGTATCAAAATGATTTTGTTATCTTCTTTTTTGCGTCAGACAAGCAGTTTTATGGAAAATGATAATTATTGCGGTCTTGCAATGCTGTAGCAACTTTATTAGCGATTTACTGCAGTGATGAAAGATTATGAGGCGTCAGTTGGAGGAGTGACTATATTGAGTATCCCTCCCACTGTGCAATAGCAAGAATAATCGGTTTCAGTGCCATCCCCTCCGCCGTTAAATGATAAGTTGTGACGAGTGGCTGGGTTGTTAGAATATGTTTTTGAATGAAGCCATCTGCGCATAGTTGCGCAAGTTGACGAGCGAGCATCCGAGTTGGACAAGGGGAGACGCTGGCGTTTAGTTCTCCGAAATGCCAGTTTGATTGCTGGATAAAACGATACAGGATAATTCCTTTCCATTTGCCGGAAATTTTTTGAAGCAGGCGGGTTGCGGGACAAGGTTGATTTTGGGTTGAAGAACAAGAAGGCATCATATGCCGACTCCTTTCAAAAGTAGTGACAAAAAGTGCAGTATTGCGATTTCATAGCATCGATTATACCATTGACAAATAGTAAGCAACCATGATTTCTGAGATCAGAGATTTTGTGCTTTTTCATTTGTATCACGCGACTTTTTATTTAGAAAGGATGTTTTTAATTTGAATCAGTTATCGCATACTCAGTATCGTCACTCCACGCGTTTGTTCACCGATCAGGTCATTGACCTTGCAACACTAGAGAACATTATTCGTACGGCCAGTCATGCACCTTCTTGGGAGAATGCGCAACCGTGGAAAGTTTATCTTGCAACGGGTGATACCGTGAAGCAAATTCGTGCGAGTCATGAAAAGGCAGTACAAGATAAGGCTAAGAGTTGGACAGAAGTCACACCTCCACTAGATTGGAAGCCTGATCAACAGAAGAATATTGAACATTGGCAAACAGCTCTTGGTGATTTTTTCAATTCTGACGAACTACAGGCTTTTCACACGGCTGGCAAAAAGCTTTATCATGCTGCCGCTATTGTTTACATCACCATTCCAAAGAATGCATCGGCCTATTTAGCATATGATGCAGGTGCTTTTGGTTATGGCGTGCTTTTGGCAGCAAAGGATGCAGGCATTGGCACGATCCCAGCTTATGAGATGATTCGGTATCCAGATGAAATTCGTGCACACTTCGATATTAGCAGTGACGAGGCGTTGTTGATGGGAATCGCCCTTGGGTACCCGGCTTCTAGCAAGATTAATGATCTTAAAACAGATCGACGACCATTGAAAGACTTTTTACAGATCAAGGATTGAGCGTTAATACTACTTTTCAGAGAATTTCATTTGAACTTTTTGAAACAACGCTTTTTACCCAAAGACACCTGCGACAGTGAGAAAATTCCTGTTGCAGGTGTCTTTTTTTTGTCGTCTTCAACTGGTTAATCCCACTCAGCATGCATCGTCTCAGTCATTCGCCAATAAACAATCAGACTAATAAGCGCACATAGCGAAACATAAATGAAGAAGTAATTTTCGTGATGTGCTTGCTTGAACCATAGTGCGATGTACTCAGTTGTTCCGCCAAACAAGGCGACGGTCAGGCCGTACGGAAAACCAACGCCGAGTGCACGAATTTCGGTTGGAAATAACTCCGCTTTCACAATCGCATTGATGGATGTATAGCCAGTGACAAGAATGAGGCCGACTAACATTAGCAGGAATGCCATCAATGGGGTTTTGGTGGTTTGCATCAGCCAAAATAGTGGGACCGTCAAGACCGTGCTGCCGATCCCGAAAAAGAAGAGCAAGGGGCGTCGGCCGATGTGATCGGATATGTAACCCGCCAAAGGTTGAAGGCACATGAAGATGAAGAGGGCGGCGAAGTTGATTAACGCCACGGTTCCTTTGGGCAAGCCAACCGAATTGATCATGAATTTTTGCATGTAAGTTGTGTAAGTATAGAAGCAGATAGTGCCGCCGAGCGTCAGGCCAACCACGGTCAGGATTTGCTTGGGATACTTAAGTAAGGCGCGTATCGTGCCAGCTGATTGGCGTTGACTGGTGGACATGTGCTGAAACTGGTTTGACTCGTCCATCGATAGTCGCAGCCAGAGAACGAGTAGAGCACCGGCTGCACCGATGGCAAATGGGATGCGCCAACCCCAGGAGCTGAGTTCTGTTTCAGTCAAGTACATCTGCAGGATAATCTGAACCCCAAGTGCGATCAATTGGCCGCTGACTAAGGTGACGTATTGAAAACTTGAATAAAAGCCGCGGCGTGAAGGCTCGGCCATTTCTGACAGGTAAGTAGCGCTTGTCCCGTATTCACCGCCAAGCGACAGGCCTTGAAACAGCCGAATGACCACTAACAAAACAGGTGCCCAAATACCAACTGTCTGATAATTTGGCAATAAGGCAATTAACAGCGACCCGCTGGCCATGATTAGGATGGATAAGGTCAACCCGGCCCGGCGCCCGTGGCGATCAGCATACCGGCCCATCACAAGGCTACCAATCGGCCGCATCAGAAATCCAAGTGCGAATACTGCCGCAGCATCCAACAGTTCACTCGTTGGATCATGACTTGGAAAAAACGAGGGGCTGAAGTAGATAGCAAACGCGGCGTAAACGTACCAGTCGTACCACTCAATCATATTGCCGAGCGATCCTTTAAAAATATTGGATGCGATCTTGCGCGAAGGCTGCATGGTCAATCCCCCTATGATGTGAAGTTGCCGGACAAGCTGTTTTTACTAATGGAAAAAATGTACGCTTTTTTCAAATGTTTATCTATCTCTTATGTAACATTAATTAACAACTGTGAAATTTCGTGGTTTTCAGGCTGACTTGACGATCAATACGATACTGGTGGATGCGCGATAGGAAGATTTTGGCCGATCGCGTTTTTTGATGTTTTTTTCCTCCGCAATTATCGTGTCGCGCGCTAATGGTTAAGCGATCTTTTGGGGATTCTGCGCTAGTGCAGACATATCGCTTTGATTGGTCAGCGTTTTGGTTACTTGATTGCGATCACGACAACTAACTCGCTGCCCGCATAAACTAAACCCATCGATATCGAAAGACACTAGGCGCCGGATGGGATTAGGAGATGGCACAGGAGGAGGCAGGATTTGCATTGTATCTCGCACATCAAGGGGTGGTTGGGGATTCGGCGTGATCGAAGTGATTTTCAGGATTGGCGTGATGATGGGATGTTGGTGTACCTCAACTACTTCAACCGATATTGCGATCCATTGACGGATGAGGCCGCCATTCGCAAGTTTAATAAGCTGGCATGGCATTTTGTTTATCTGACGTTGATGCAGCGAATGCAGAAAAACCGGCAGCGAAGCGTGATTGAGCGGTTGCCAAGCAATATCACTTTATTGCAGAAAACGACTTTTGCCAGCACTGTTTTGAATGTGCAGACATCGCTGGAATGGGATGGTCAGCTGCAACGACTCGCGGCTATTTTGACGCCTATGGAGCGAACAGTTTTGGGCTTGCGATTGGCTGACTTGTCAGATGCTGGCATCGCAGGTCGATTACAGATTAGTCGGCAACGAGTTTTGAAGATACGTAAGCAGTTGCAGGCCAAGTATCGGCAGGTGGTCGGATAATGATCGTGCGTTTTCGGTGAGCAGTGACTAACGCGCTCTCAGTTGCAAAAACCTGAACATAAGGACCTCGGCCACAATGACCAAAGAGCGGTCATGACGCCAAAGGCCGCTTATAAGCCGGCTGCTAAGCGCGTTGAAGACCGCTCACTTTTTAGGAGGAATAAAAAATGGATAAGGAATTATTGACGTATGTCTTAGATCAGGCGGTTGGCGTTGTGATTGCCGTGTTTTTACTGACGCGGATTGAGCGGCGGTTGGATGTCCTGATTACGAGTATTGAGAAATTCATGACAAAGTTGGATGCCAAGGACAGGTTGTAGGAGGGGCGAGATGGCGATATTAATGGCAGATGTGAGTAGTTGGCAGCCGGAATCGGACAGCTGGTTTCGCAAGCTGGCGGATGTTGGGGTGAAGGCGGTGGTGGTAAAGCTGACGGAAGGCACCACCTACCGCAATCCTAAGGCCGCAGCGCAATTGGCGGCAGGTCGGCGAATGGGGATGCAGGTGCATGGTTATCATTACGCGCATTATCACAACAGCGCTGATGCCGTGGCGGAAGGACGGTTCTTCGGAACCACAGCCAAGGCTTTAGGTTTGTCAACCGAGTCGGTAATGGCAGCAGATGTGGAGGATCCGGGTTTATCTGGTGAGTTGACGGGGGTGACGAATGTTTTTCTCCAAACTGTCAAAGCGATCGGATATCCTCACACGGATCTATATACCATGGCCAGTTGGCTGACCGCGCGGCGCTTTGATCGGGTTGCCTTGATTCCGAAAAATCTGTGGCTTGCCAGTTACGGCGTGAATCAACCGGGCGTTGATAATGTCGGCACATGGCAGTTCACGAATAACTTTCAAGGGCTAGGTGTTGATATGAGTTACGACTTTTTTGGTCACTATACGACGCGTCTCACTGGCACACTCAACGGTGGTGTCGCGCGCGTGCCAACGATTCGGTTTCATACCGTGCAGCCAGGGGAGAGCTGGTGGGCGATTGCGCACCAGTACGGACATGACATGGACAAGCTGGCTGCATTGAATGGCAAGACGATTTTGAGTGTGATTCACCCTGGGGATCAGCTGCGGGTGGAATAAGGTTTGAAGTGAAAACGAGAGTTGTCTTTCGGCTACTTGCAGAAGGACAACTCTTTTTGTGGTATGAATGTCCCATAAAGACTTCTGTTAACATATCTAAAGTCTAATGACGAATACAATTACGGAGAGCAAAGTCGGGTATAAGAAATGCCAAAAAAATAACAAATTTTTATAACGATCTTTAATGCTTATTAAAACGTTCAGTCAGTTGAAATTTACTCATGAATTTAACGAGAAACTTTTAATTTAGACGATGAGTGGTAGTGGCTAACTGTGAGTATAAATGAACGATGTTTTTTAATGCGATTTCCTCTCATGTTAATTTGTTATAGTTCGATATTAAATAAAAGCATTAGACAGTAGGAGATAGAGTACTTATGCTGAAGATAACATCCAGCGAGCTAGGACCTCATAGTCATGTGCTTGAGAAATAATACCGCGGTTGTTTCCTTGATGCTGATTCAACGGAAGCTGAGTGTTTTTGGTCAAATCTTTAGTAGACGAAACAAAACTAGGCGGATAGCAAAGGAGAACGCTTATGATAAAAGACAAAGTTGTTGTGATTACAGGTGCATCTAGTGGTATCGGTGCTGAAACTGCTAAATTGCTCGCGAGTCGAGGAGCCAAGGTTGTTCTTGGTGCTCGCCGTAAAGAGAAGTTAGAAAAACTGACTGATGAAATTAGAAATCAAGGGGGCCAATCAATTTATCAAGTAACCGATGTTGTCAAACCAGAGGACAGTAAAAATCTTGTTCAGCTTGCTAAAAAAACATTCGGTGGTATTGATGTGATGTTTCTTAATGCTGGCTTAATGCCCAGTTCACCACTTTCCGCTCTAAAAACAAATGAGTGGAATCAAATTGTCGATGTTAACTTAAAGGGCGTTTTGAACGGGATTGCAGCAGCCCTACCATTTTTTAAAGCGCAACGATCGGGACACTTTATTGCAACGAGTTCAGTAGCCGGTCTTAAAGCCTACCCAGATAATGCGGTTTACGGGGCAACAAAGTGGGCAGTGCGTGAGCTTATGGAAGTGTTACGAATGGAATCGGCACAAGAAGGCAGTCATATCCGGACTGCCACTATCTATCCAGCGGCCATTAAAACTGAGTTGTTAAATACGATTACTGACGAAGCTAGTGCCCAAGAGCTGAAGAAAACTTACGATACTTACGAAATTACGCCTGATCGAATTGCTAAGGTTGTTGAATTTGCAATTGATATGCCCGAAGACACAAACGTTAGTGAGCTTACAGTGGGACCTACAATTCAACCTTGGTAGTATCATAGATGACTTTCCCCCTTAAAAACGGCTTTGAGTATTTTTAACAGCAGATCCGTATTTGTCTTGCTTGGTAGGGTTGGCAGAAGTGCAAAATGGAGTGTCGATTTTCATGAAGAAAATATTATTTGTGATTTTATTGCTAGTTGCGGTCGAATTGACGGGTTGTGGTAATCAAAGGGGAAAGATTTCTAATGGCAAGTCTTCCGAGATGCCTTCAACAAAAGCAGTGAAGAAAATGACGAGTAACAATAATTTTGGTCGATCATTAGTCGTGTATTATTCGTTAACATCGCACACAAAACAGGTTGCAGAGTCGATTCATCACCGCGTTGGTGGTGATATTGTGGCAATTCAGACAGAAAAATCATATCCAACGACCTATTCAGCAACAACCGCTGAGGTGAAAAAGGAGATTAGGCAAAACCAATTACCCCAATTGAAGACAGCTGACATTGATTGGCATCAATATAAAACCATTTTCGTTGGGTCACCAGTGTGGTACGGAAACTTGTCTTTGCCCATGCAACAGCTTTTCCGCCAACACCAGTTTCAATCAGGGATACACATAGCGCCATTTTTTACAAGCGGGAGCAGCTCGCCGAAAGAGGCATTCACCACAATGAAGCGATTGCAGGCACAGCCAAGTTATCATCAGCCATTGGGAATCACAAATGATGAACAATCTGATCGCAACAGATTAGTGGATCAATGGCTAAAAGGTATTAAGTTCGATTAAAGAGAGAACGAGCAAGCATATACTATTGGTGTACAAAGTTCCTTTGCATCGGACACAGAAAAATAAAGCAGAAACCGCCTATTGGTTCAAAGAGGCGGTTTTTTTGCTGGCTATTTGATTTAGAAGTTAAAAATGACCATTTCAATAAAAATTCACAAAAAGATTGTGCAAAATATGTTGACACGGTGTCACTTTCCGTATAAACTACAAATTATCAATTAGTGACACCGTGTCACCACAGGGGGCAATCATGGCATCTACTACTTTTCAACATCTAGATGCAGCTAAACAACAACGGGTCTTAGCTGCACTCATCACAGAATTTTCTCAATATCCGTTAGCGCAGGCGCAGGTGGCGCGCATCGTGAAGCAGGCTGATATTGCCCGCGGTGCTTTTTATAAGTACTTCACGGATCTAGATGACGCCTATCGCTATGCCTTTGGACGGGTGATCGGGCGGTTGCATGCGGGTATCACGGGTCCGACCATGCGGCAAGATCCATATACGGCAACAGCTGATTTTCTGCATGAGGCTAGTGAGAGTCGTGACCGGGATTTCATCCGCTTGCATTTCACTAAAAATAGCGGGCTGGTGAATGTGGCCCGGCCACAAGTTCCCGCAGATGCAACCGACTGGGCTGTCGCGTCGTTATGCCACAGTGCGATTTCTGAGGTACTGGCTGATCCGGCTGACGCGACCTTGATTTTGGCACATTTGAAGGCAGCACTTTCTCAGCTGCAAGTTAAGGAGTGAAACAATGTATCTTTCATTAAAAGAAATCTGGCATGAAAAATTACGCTATGGCTTGATCATCGGTATGATTTTGCTGGTGACTTACCTTGTATTTATTCTCAGTGCGTTGGCTAATGGGCTTGCCCAGCAGAATACGCAAGCAATCGAGTCCTGGGACACATCGAAGGTGGTATTGGCAAAGGACTCGGATATCAATTTGAGCCAGTCGCTGCTGACGTCAGAGCAGACAAAAGCGATTAAGCTAGGCAAGTCGCAAGCCTATGTCGGTACAATCGGCGCGGTTGCGACCAGCAGCAAGCACTCGGAAATTCGTTCAACGATGGTCGGGCTTGATTGGAATCAGTACATCGGCAAGGACATGCAGCTGGTGAGCGGTCATCGCGTGCAAAGTGACAATCAAATTGTCGTGGATACACAATTTAAAAATGAAGGCTACAAGCTTGGCGACAAGGTGCGGCTAACCACAAACGGCCAGCAATATACCATCGTCGGTTTCACGGAAAATGCCAAAATGAGTGTCGCCCCGGTTGTCTACGGCACCATGGCGACATGGCGAAAACTGCACAACTTGCCGGATACTTTTACGGCTAGCGGCATTATTTCCAAGTCGGCTGATTTTAAAGTTAACAACAGCGATTTGAAAACCTATACAGCGGATACATTTATCCAGAAGCTGCCGGGTTATTCAGCCCAAAATAGCACGTTTGCGTTCATGATTGGTTTTCTATTTGTGATTTCGCTGATTGTCATCGCGGTCTTCCTGTACATTTTGACCATGCAGAAGATTCCTAACTACGCCGTTTTACGGGCACAAGGTGTACCGGCGCGGACCCTCGTTAAAACGACCATTGCGCAAGCACTCATGCTTGTGTCATTCGGTCTGATCCTCGGTGGGGTGCTGACGGCAGTTACAGCGCGGTTCATGCCTCTGGGTGTGCCGATGATTTTCTCCGCCGGTTTAAGCATCGCAGTTGTTATTGGCATTTTGCTCACCGGCTTACTCGGTGCAATTGTCCCAGTCCGGACGATTCTTAAAGTTGATCCTGTCACAGCCATTGGAGGTTGATTGTATGTCAGCTATCGAATTACAACACATCATTAAAAATTTTAAAACGCCTACCAGCGATGTCGAAGTCCTCAAAGACGTTAGCTTCAGTGCCGAACCCGGCAGTCTTTCGCTGGTGCTTGGGCCGTCTGGTTCAGGAAAAAGTACGTTTTTGACCATTGCAGGTGGCATTCAAACCCCAACATCAGGGGTCGTGACAACCGCCGGACAGGAGCTTGATAAGTTATCCGGCAAGGCGCGTGATGCATTGCGGTTGGATAAGATCGGATTTGTTCTTCAGTCATACAACCTCGTCCCATATTTGACGGTTGGCGAGCAGTTCACTTTAGTCGACAAGATTAAGCCAAAAAACAACCTCAGTCATGAGGAACTTGATCAATTGCTGGATGATCTCGGTATTGGTGACCTAGTTAATCAATATCCGGCTTCCTTATCCGGCGG
>OATB01001050.1_pt1 | contig 11495 bp, 10 predicted proteins | sample 1494941 | NCBI WGS metagenome assembly OATB01 (sample SAMEA2579931, study PRJEB22360) | human gut metagenome | reverse complement strand
AACGCCTGCTGCCAATAGTTAAATCCATGTGTGCCAGTCGCTGACCAGCTGGTAGTCGGTGTCACCCCCACTGCCTGAAGCTGTGAGGCAAAATGAGTGACATCAGTATATGGCACAGTTGTATCAGCTTGTCCTGACGCCAAATAAACTTTCAAACCAGCAAGTCGGTCCGCCGTCAGCATGTTGGCAGGTTGATCGGCATCCCAACGGGCCTGATCCCATTGACCAAAGGCTGGCATTCGTGATTGGGCCGCTTCAGGTACCTGCTGCCAAACTGCAGGCGACAAAGCCGCGGCGATCCGAAACTGTTGAGGTTCGGCTAGCACCAGTCTTAGGGCACCATAGCCGCCCATCGACACGCCGCCAACCGCATAGGCATCCGCCTGCGATAAAAGCGCAAATTGTTGCTTTAAATGTGGTAGTAAATCTTGCATGATTGCCGTCTGCATTTTTTCTGCTGGCGAATCAACGTAAAAACTATTGCCCCCATCCACAAACACCACCACTGCTGGATGGCCAGTCGAATTAACAGCTTCATCAAGTAAGCTTTTCGAATCCACTAACTGGACCAGATTGGTGTCATCGCCATCCATGCCGTGCAGCATAAGCACTAATGGATAGCGTTTGTGCGGATCGTAGCCAGCTGGCACATAGGCCATATATGACCAAGATCGCTGTAGGGTTGGCGCGGAAAAGGTGAACGCCGCCAAGCTGCTACTTGTTTGCGCTACCGTTGAACCCGCAATAGAAGGAGCGGTCTGTGACGGTGTCGATGCTGCTTGCGTCTTCCTGCTAGACTGCTTAGTTATGGCTGACTGCCGCTGACGACTGACACTCGCAGGCACGTGCGGCTCCGCCGATTGAGAATGTCGAATAAATGCTCCTATTAGCAAAAACATCAACACACCGAAACCAGCTAAAACCCACGCCTTACCGCGATGCACAGGTTAAGCCCCCACGATATACCAGCAACCAAGCACGCCTTGACCTTCCTTTATCTTTTTTCAAGTGCCTACCCCCAGGAACTGACGACAGTTGTGACCTACTTCTTAATCCTACAACACTGACGGCATTTACAGAACATCTTTTATTTTTTGATTGAAAACACCATCAGTCTCTCGGCAACAACCGGGCGGTGACGAACATAACCAACGCCGCGCCAATACCGACAGAAAACCCGATGCCGGGATTCAGCAAACCTTGAATTTGGTTGTTGGCACTGCTCATCAACGGCGCATAGGCAAAATATAAGGCCCCGTAGCCTAACAAACCTAACATGCCAGCAAACCGCATCATTCCGCGTGACCGAAAAAGTCCGAACAAAAGGCCTAACACTGGGCCTATCCCCGCTAAAACAAGTGCTAAGTATGGCAGATTGGTTTGAGGCGAAGCGACGCCAGTATTGGTTGCAGCAGTTTCCGCCAAGGTGACAGCACTGCGGACAAGATCATACAAACTGCCGCCAACATTGGCCGTGGCGACACTGCCAGCACCAAATGGCCAGGCATAGGCCGCTGTAAATGCCACTAGCGACGCGATTAAGTAAACCAGCCAAATGATGCCGCCTCTTCGTCTCGGTTGGCCTGCTGTGGTTCCAAGGTGCGACCACCAATGCGGCGAACGATTGCTCATTTTCTGTGCTTGCTGCGCCATCGGGCCATTGTCCGGCTGCGTCATATACGGATTAGGATACGGTGGCACCGATTGACCCGCTGCTGGCCGCGGCGCTGTCCAAATATCATCATCTGAGTCACCTGAATCGTCATCGTTAAAGCGACTAGTATAAGACGCCACTGGTCGGCGGTTTGCAACAACATAAATGGCGACAGCACAGCCAACTGCCAACACCCATCCAGCGATCGTTGAAAAACTAAAGACACAAAAAAGTACCATGACTCCGATCAAGGTATACACCATGTGAGTTGCCAACCAATCGATAAAATGATCGAAACTATCGTCAGTTAGGACCAGACTCTTTTTGATGCTGGTTGAACCACTTTGCCGCTGTCGGCGTGAGCGTTCTCCTCGTACCTGTTCACGAACCGGTTCAGATGCAGCTGGTTGTTGTGACTGCTCACGACCAAAGTCCGTCTCGCCAGCAACCCGAGCATTGAAGATTGTCAAATCTGCGCCGCAATTCGGACAGAATTTGGTTCCAGCCGGTATTTTGAAACCACAATTTGGACAATAACGCATCGTCTCTGCCAAGCTAGTTCCCTCCATTTTCATGCTATTAGATTCATCTTGCATGGTTCGCGGCTAATAGTAAAGTTTCGGCGAAGTTTTTTAACGAAAACTCACTTAGTTGTCAGTATTGGCCAACTTTATTCGCCAACTGTTTAGCAAAGATGCGCGATTGGATCATGGAAAAAGCTGCAGACTAAAAGTTCTTTGTCGTCCCCAATGCCACAACCTCTGGTCAGAGAGGGCTAGCGACGCGGAGCTAGCGCAGCGACGGTACTTCGAGCCACCTCATCTAGCCGTCGACTACTCTGCCTTGGCACTGTGATCTTTAAATCTCTCCAAAATATCCGCGAGAAAACAAAAGACGACTGATTTCCCTATGAATTGCGGAAAATCAGCCGTCTATATTGACAGCTGTCAATTAAATCGCAGCCTGTCCATTCAAGTCACTATTTAGAATCGATGGTCAAAGCCTCGTGGGCCGCCGCCGAAGCCACCTGGGTAGCCGCGCCGTGGGCCATGCTCGTGATGACCGTGATGGAACCGTGCGGCCCATTCGCGCATGTCATCGAACTGTTTGCCTTCTGGCCAGCTAAGGTCATCCCTAGTTGCCAAATCGGCAGACAATTTTTCAATCAACGTCAGTAATTGCGCCTGCTCTTCTTCGGACAAACCACTGAAAATTTGATCAGGTAAATCCGTCTTCAGTTTACCCGTTGTTTCAATAAACTTTTTACCGTCATCAGTGAGCGCAATTAGCTGAACGCGCTTATCGGTTTCGGACTCGCGGCGGCTGATCAACCCTAAATCCTCTAGTTTCTGAACTAAAGCGGAAACCGAACTTGGCCGAATGTCCAACGCCTCAACCAAATCTGAATTCGTCAGTTCGCCTTTATTATCAAGCAGCCGCAAGAGTCTTAATTGATTTGGCTGGCGCTGTCGATCACCAAAACGCAAGCTGCTAGCCACGGCACCCATGAATGGACGCTTTTGAATTAAGCCGCCAAAGGCCTTCAATAAATCTTCTGATGTTTTTGTCATCGCTATTCTCCTTGTCTTTTAGTTAGCCTACTATCCAGCGAACTAATATCATGAGTATAATCCGTTAGTTAGTTTTTGTCAAGACTACCTACTTTTAACGTTTACGCGGCCTTTCCGAACTGATCTTTAACATACTCGCGATAAATTGGATGCGACTTGATCAGGTCCTCATGTGTGCCGCTGCCGCTCACCGTGCCATTTTCAATGAAGTAGATCCGATTAGCATTCATGATCGTGCTTAGTCGATGCGCAATCACAATCGTTGTACGACCATGCATTAATTTAGTTAATGCTTTTTGAACCATCATTTCTGATTCGGCATCAAGACTAGCGGTTGCTTCATCGAGCATTAAAATCTTGGGATCGCGAAGAAAGGCGCGGGCAATGGCGAGTCGCTGTCGCTGACCGCCGGAAACCTTGACACCACGTTCGCCGACTTCAGTATCGAGTCCCTGCGGCATGGCCTCAACAAAGGTTTTTGCGTACGCCATATCAAGCACATGCCATAATTCTTCATCTGTATAGTTGCGCGTCGCCCCATACGTCAAGTTATAACGAATGGTACCTGCCATAATTGTTGCGTCTTGCCCAACCAGCCCAATCTGTTCACGCCAATCTTCAACATTCAGATTTGCGATGTCCTGATCCCCGATCAAAATGTGGCCGCTATCAGGCGAGTAGAAGCGTTCTAAAAGACTGATAATCGTTGACTTGCCACCACCAGACGGACCGGCAAAGGCAATGACCTGATTAGGTGCCGCTGTCACCGTGACATCTTTTAGCACCGGCGTTTCCTGATCATAACTAAAGCTGACATGCGACATTGTCAAAGCTTGACCACTGGCATCTTTTAGCGGGCGACCTGTACGACTTTCCTCAGGTTGTTGCAGTAACTCATCAATCCGCGCCGTTGACCCGCTCGCTTTTGCTGTCTCCGCAAAAAACTGTCCAAGCGTTGAAAAAGGCCCAATCAACTGGGTGAGATACATTAAGAAAGCAAACAAGGTTCCCATATTCATTGACCCACTTGCAACCCGACTGGCACCATATGCGAGCACGCCCACAATCATACCCATCATTAATGTCGTCATTACTGGCTGGGCAACCGCGTCATAAACTGCTTCCTTCAAGCCCAAGCGATACAAACGATCAATGCGGGCATCACCGGTTTTCTTTTCGACTGCTTCAGCATTGGAACTTTTGACCAAGCGCACAGCGCCCAACACATCCCCAGCCTCGCCACTAAAAGCTGCCAGATTCTCTTGTCGTGAAAAAGCAATCTTACGCGACTGAGTGGCAACTGGCAGGAAGATCAGAATAACAAGCGGCACAACGGCAAACATAATCGCCGTCATTTTCCAATCCATCATCAACATCAAAATCAGCGCACCGATCAGTTGCATCAAGGCTGTGACCATGCGCGGTACCGAGTTGGCGAGTAAATCCTTGACTTGAGTAGAATCATTCACCAGTCGCGATGTGATTTCGCCAGACTTGGTGGTGTCGAAATAACTGACTGGTAATACCAAAAGCTTGGCCCACAGCTTATTGCGTAATTTGGCAACGACATCTTCGCCAAAAAAGCCTAACACGGCACCTGAACCAGCACTGATCAACGCTGAACCAATAAACAGCCCGACAACGCCAATCACCAAATTCATGTTGACCGCATGCCCCAACGCATTAATCAGCGACTTGGCAATGGTTGGCACAATTAATTGGCCGGCCGTCGCCACTAATCCCAAAAGCAGTCCAAGACCAAGCTGCCAATAATGTGGGTGAATGGTACTGATTAGTTTCATGAAACTACGGAAATCGAACTTTTTTGGTGTTGACTGCCTTTTTTCGGCTGCCAGCATCGTGGTTGAACGTTGCATATGCATGTGCCTCCAGTTATCAGCTATTTAAAATAGTTAGTTGCTTATATATCTAACTAACATTGTGCTAGCCTAATCCTTTTGTTAGTCTATGTCAATAACAACTAACAAAAAGAACTGAACAAATTTTGTCCAGTTCTTAAATCACCTTGAATTTTCATGTCCTAGGCTAGTGCGCTTGCAAATATGCCTGAACGAAACTAATCATGTCGCGCGACTGTTGATTAAACAATGGCGGCAGTTGATCAAAGTCAAAGTATTGCAAGGCCAACGTTTCTTTGGGATCCGCTTCAGCCAAACTGCCGCCGACTGGTTTGACGAGATAAAAACGGCAGATGATTTGGGCCTGATCACCATTGGGATAAGTTGTAAATCCTTGGTCGAAAGTATGCAGTGCCTTGACTGGTTCCACCAGTAAACCGGCATCCTCTTTCATCTCTCGTTGCAAGGTTTCGACAAAGGTCTCACCGTACTCCATCATCCCACCTGGCAAGCTCCAGTTACCGGCATCTGTCCGTTTTTGCAGTAACAATTGTCCCTGCTCGTTCACCACCGCACCGGCAACGGCGTTTAAAAAAATCGGCATGTGTCCGACTTTGCTGCGAATCTCTCGAATATAATTTGCCACTTAACTGCCTCTTTTCTCGAATCGGTTAATCTGATTATCAAGCAGTCAGCCACTTGGCGCAACTAGCTGCAAGACAATTCGAACACTTTGTCTAGACGCTGGTATGCTTAAAACAATAAGCTCACGGTAAATGGTCCAGTCAAACAGCCCCAACCAAATTTGACCGCAAACAAATAGACGACCATCCTCGCAACTAAAAGTCGCAATGACAGCCGTCTTTTTCAATCACTTAAGCAATTGATTTTTGGATTAGTCCAGCTTGTTCTTGCTGTTGACGTTCAACTTTTCGTCGAAGTCATAAACAACAGGTTCGCCAGTCGCCATTTCCAAGTTCATGATGTCTGCATCGGAAATGTTTTCGATGTACTTGGTCAAGGCGCGCAGTGAGTTACCGTGGGCAGCGATGATAACATTCTTGCCAGCCAACAGATCTGGTGCAATATGATCTTCCCAGAATGGGATAACCCGTTCGAGGGTCACTTTCAGGTTTTCGCCGCCAGGAATGATCCGTGGGTCAAGATCAGCGTAACGACGATCCTTAGCAGCTGAACCTTCGTCAGTTGCTTTCAACAATGGTGGCAAAACGTCATACGAACGACGCCAGATGTGAACTTGATCGGCACCGTATTTATCAGCGGTTTCCTTCTTGTTCAAGCCTTGCAAAGCGCCATAGTGACGTTCGTTCAGGCGCCATGTCTTCATTTCTGGAATCCAAAGTTGATCGGATTCTTCCAAGACGTAATGCAGGGTCTTGATCGCGCGGGTCAAAACTGAGGTGTAAGCCTGATCGAATTCAAGACCAGCTTGCTTAACCAATTGGCCAGCATGCTTTGCTTCTTCGACACCCTTTTCACTCAGATCAACATCCACCCAGCCGGTAAATTGGTTGGACAAATTCCATTCACTTTGCCCGTGACGGATCAATACTAATTTCGCCATATCAGAGAATACCTCGCTTTTATGATTTGACAGTCTTCTGCCTGTTTACAGAATCTCATGTTACACCATTTTCAGTAAGTTCGCACCCGCTTTCTCTGGTATATTGGAAAGGGATTGTTGCCAAAAGAACATACGATGCAAATTAACTGCGGCTTGATTTGCTTTTGGCAACTTTTAGCACGCATCACAATCATAATTGTCACCTTTTACTGAAAATATTTCTGGAGGTTCATGTGAAAAAAATTTGGCTATCAATTGCTGGCGTTTGGCTCATCAGCGTCATTTACTTTATCGTCTATCTGACAGTTCCCGCCATGCAGGTTGCGGTTAATGCAAGCGGCCTGTTGTCATTGGTTCATGGTGTCATGGATCTAATCTTACTTGGCGGTGCGTTTGCCTTAATCGCAGGCGCGTTATATCGAATATTTCATCGTCGTTAATGATAAAGACAGTTTTTTGTTATACTCTTTTTGTACAACTTTAATTTCATTCTTTATATTCAGCACTCATACATATCTTTGGAGGGAACACTATGTTTAAGATTTGTCCAAATTGCGGTGCGCATAATACTGCCACCGCTAAATTTTGTACCCGATGCGGCACCAGTTTAGCCGGTGTCGTTGCAACAGCCGAAACGGCGGTTCAAAGTACACAACCGACTTCTGAGAATGAAGCCTCAACCGCCAACACAGCAGCTGTTAGCGAACAATCTTCAGTGCCAAGCAGTCTAACTTCATCGTCAGCTCAGAATCAACCTGTAACCCCGCAACAAGCGCAAAGTCAGGTCACACCGCCTGACAACAGTCAGCAGCCGCAAAATCAAGTGCCACCACAACCAGCTAGCACACAGACACAAAGTCAGCAAACGGCTCAAGGACCAGCACCGACAGCGCAGCCTTACCAGCAGGCTGATCAAACGCAGCAACAAGCACAAACACCGCCAGAGGAGCCAAATCCCACGGTGGAGGCTACCAAAAAGTATGCTGGCAGTTACTGGCGCTATCTAGTCGACAGCATTAAACATCCTGCGACTGTGACGCGACCATATCACCAGTATTTTGGGCTAACCAGTTTAGCCATCACGATTGTTAGTTTGGCATTAACCATTGCCTTGATGACTGGTTCCGCAGTGTCGTCATTGCCAGGCGCAATTGCTAGTAATGTCTTGATGACCTTCCTAAAATTAGTCTTTCTAGTGGCGGTCCTGATGATTGCGGTGGTCGCCGTCTATTACTTAGTCGTCAACGGCATGCTTGGCGACCGGCGTCGATCTTTTCTGACATTTACCACTGAGTATGCCTTTCACTGCAACTGGATGGTCTTTTTCTCAGTGTTTACGCTGCTCATGCAAATGCTTGGTATGATTAACATCGGTTCAATCTTCCTGATTTGGTTGCTGCTATCGCTGGGCAGCGGGTTATTCGTCATCTCTGGCACGTATATGTTGTTCACCGCTCAGTCAACCAACCGTTTTGATAAAATCTACGCCTATCTAATCGTTGGTATTTTACTAGTCATCGTGTTCTTGATCATCATGACGTTCGGCCTTTCAAGTATTCTCGGCGGCATTGGTCAAGGTATCAATGATTTTGGCCGCAGCTTTAACTTTTAGACAAGTATCTACTGCTTAATCCAACGGCTTTTTAGACAAAAATAGGCCTTAAGACCTGACACATGGGTAGTGTCGTGATCTTAAGGCCTATTTTTTTGGTCGTCCAATGCCTCTAGGTTCTGCGCAAGACTCACGGTATCAGTTGACATTGTATGATTGCCAAACAAGACCACACCGCTTTTCGCATCGGCTCGGAAATAGGCTAAGGTACTGAAACTTTCCGGATTGTCGTTGTACATTCCCTGTAATAACCGCTGGTCGTCTAACCACATCACGCCACTGGCATATGGATTACCATCCCCATAATTGGCGTTAATCAGCTGATGATAGACTTTTAACGGCATGATTTTCCCAGTCTCTGCCGCAATGATGACTTTAGCCAAGTCCGTTGCGCTCATATACACACTGCCGCTGCCCAACAAAGTCGACAACAGGGCGTTGCTCAGCTCATCTGGTTGATAATCGTTATCACCGGCTGTTAAGTAGCCCTGCGCAACAGGCATCTGCGCCGTCAGCGCCGTAAAGTTATGGGTGTGCGTCAGTTGTAGCGGGGTGATGATCGTTTGCTGTAAGACATTTGCAAAACTTTTACCCGTAACTTGACGCACAATCCCCGCTAGCACTGCATAGTTAGCATTAGCATAAATGAAGCTGTGGTCGCCAGTCGATCCCATCTGCTCGAATGTCCAGTCCAAAATAGCCTGCTCCGAGGTTAAGGTTTGATCAGGCGTTAGTTCGTCCATTTGAATACCAGAACGGTGATCCAATAACTGCCGAATCGAGATGTCCTTACTATGATCAATTTTCGGGAAAAACTTGGCCAGTTTGGTATTAAATGACAGTTTGTGCTCGGCAATCAAATGACCGATCACCAGTGCCGTTAAGTATTTTTCAACCGACGCCAAAGGAAACATTGTCTCGCCGTTATTGGCTTCATGTTTACCATGATCCGCGTCACCGACGCCGCCAGTATAAACAATCTGACCGTTTTTAATCAAAGCCACACTACCCGTGAACGCCGTTTTCTTAATCAAGGCTTGGGCATGTTTGCCGACTTGCGCTTGCGGCACCGGACGCGCCACAATTTTACTAGCTTGGCGTTGATGATACACCCACGCCATCGTTAAGCCCGTTGCAGCCACCAACGCTACCGCCAATACAATCACAATCAGCCAACGGTGTTTATGCATCGTCATCGTGCTCCTTGGGCTGCGGCACACTCGCGTAGGTTGATTGCTTGTGCGCCGTACCAGCAATTTTCTTAACGCCCAATACATCTAGGAAAAAGGTAAAGATCGGAATGCCGACAATCAATCCCCAAGTGCCAAATAACCGCTCTGCCACTAACAAAACGACAAAGGTAAAGAAAACTGGCAGCTGTGTTCGGCTGCTCATGAACTTCGGATTCAAGACATAAGCTTCTAGCACATGAATAGCTGCAATCATGATCAAAATGGTGAGAACATCTTGCCAACCGCCGACGGTATAACCAATAATCGTGAGCGGAATCAAGGAAATAATCGCTCCGGCAACTGGGATCAAGGAAAGTAAAAAGACCATAATCGCGAGACTAGGGGTGTTCGGCATTTTTAAGAATAGTAGCGTAATCGTTGTGATCACGGTATTCACAACTGCAATAAAGATTTGTGCTTCCATCACAACGCCAAAAGTATTGATAAACTTCATCGCGAAATATTGCAGATCTTTGAAATACCAGCCGAACGGTGAATCCAGAAACAGTTGGCCAAACGCAGGCAAGCTGTCAAGCTCAATCGTGAAAAAGAAACTAAGAATGAAAGAGACAAACAGCGTCAATCCCATGGCGCCGATATTGCCGGCGTATTGTAGCACCGTGGTCACGCCAGTCTTAAGTTGTTCTGTCAAGTTGAGACTCTTCGTGCTTTGCAGCACCCATTGCATGACCTGATTGTTGGCGAACGCCTCACTGTTATAAAAGTTTTGCACAGAATTAAACAAGCCAATCGTCTGATGAATAATCGCTGGCACGTAATGCACTGCAGCGTAGACTAGGCCTAGGATCACAAGTATGTAAACTGGCACCACAATCACAAATGGGCGAATATGAACATGCCGCTGAACAGCGTGGACTAAGCGGCTGACTAGGAACGCGAAAATGAAGGTCAACAAAATATCGCTCATAATGCTGCGAGCAAACCACAATAAGAGAAAGACTGAAAACAACACCACTGTGCGCCTAACCGGAAGATTATTGATGAACTTTTCGTAACCTGACATACTTTTCCCCACATTCTTAACGAGATACACTAAGCCTGCCGCAAAATCAAAAAAAGCGCAAGCATTCGCTCGCGCTTGCCGAAATTATAAGAAAACCTTCAAGTGTTGCTTCGTTGCCTTTTTAACTGACTGAAGCTGGCCTTGAATAATAATGCGATCCACTTCGCCTTCAGTTGGCGATGCACACGTTACCATTGTAATCAGTTTCTTACCGGCAACATCATCAATCCACTGAACTTGGGTTTCATTAACAACCTGTTTACTGGTCACTTTATACGAGTAAACTTTCTTCATATCGGTGATATAAATGATGTCGTCTTGCTTCACATTTTTGAGCGGTGAAAACAAAATACCTTGATTGGTCATGTAGTGACCAGCTAAAGCGTAATTACCTTCGCCCATTTTTTGATCGGCTTTCATCGTGCCTGCCCCTGCACTGAGATTCTCGTTTGATAACCCTTTAAAAATAGGCAATTTCAAACCGACACTGCGAATGGCAACTTTGCCAATAGGATGCAGGTCACGGTTAAGCGCGGCATTGCCAACTGTATTGATATCAAGCGCTTTGACCCCTTTGAAATCAAAGGTTGCTTTGCGTTTTTCATTTTTGTTGACATTGTCACGGTCAACTTGTGCCATCGTCCACTGGCTAAGATGATCGACCACAAATAATTTAATGGGTTCATTGAAGATCAGCGCTAATCCCAGAAGGATACCGAGCGTAAAAATGGTTCGCCAAAGCCAACGATGTTTACGCGGTGGCTGTTTTTTATTAGATTGTGTCATCGTCATTCTCCTCGGGGAAATCATACCTTGAAACGTTGTGAGATTCAAGCAAGGGTGCTCGGGTGAACGGCTCAATTGCGGTTTGTTGTTTTGATAAATAAGTTGTTTTTCTGTTCTGCTGTCGTTGGGAGGTTATCCTTAGTGTCCGAGCTGGCTACGCGGCGAGGAGGGC
>OATB01001047.1_pt1 | contig 11497 bp, 13 predicted proteins | sample 1494941 | NCBI WGS metagenome assembly OATB01 (sample SAMEA2579931, study PRJEB22360) | human gut metagenome | reverse complement strand
CGCAAAGGTTAGAAAATACCAGTTCTGCGGCAAGCTGACGGAGTCCATATCAGTTTCCCACCCCCATCTTTCCGCACACTACCTATATTACACAAAGCGTCTCTTCCTTAGCTAAACCCAAATATAAGCCATATAATAGAACCCTATAAAACGTTCGCTGTAGTACTATCCTACGTAACCCTGGGATTTTTTCTATTTTAATATTTTTCTATTTAGATTTTTTTCTAAATAGAGTTGACATTCTCATCCATTTGTACTAGAATCTATTTAGAAATATTTCTAAATAGCCAGGAGGTGATCTATTGGGGTTTGCAGAAACATTTAAGGCACTATCCGATCCGGTCAGGCGTGATATACTCGTTATGCTCAAAGAGGGGAAGATGTCTGCCGGAGAAATTGCTAAGAATTTTGAAATGACTGGCGCTACCGTTTCCTATCATTTATCACAGCTTAAAAAAGCCGGACTGATTTATGAAAGCAAGTATAAAAACTATATTTATTATGAGCTGAATGCATCCGTATTTGAAGAATTAATGCTGTGGATATCACAATTTAATGGAGGTAAGAGAAATGAATAAAAGAATTGAGAAAAAAGATAAGGTCATTATGTGGATCACATCCATCATCTGTGTACTGCCGATTATTTTGTCTGCTGTCATTTATCAGGATTTGCCGGAGCAGATTGCAGTCCATTGGAATACTGCCGGAACCGCAGACGGATATTTGCCCAGATCCGTTGCAGCAATAGGACTTCCACTCCTGTTTTTAGCAGTGAACCTGTATTCAAAAATACGTTTATTCGGCGATCCCAAAAGAGCCGCCCACTCAAAAGCCCTGACGTTATTAAGCACGTGGCTGATTCCGTTGCTTGCCCTGGTCATCGTGCCGCTTACCTTGTTCATCAGCATGGGGCTCAGCATTCCAATCGCTCTTATTTCACTGGTAACGGCCGGCGGGCTTATGATTATCTGCGGTAATTATATACCAAAATGCAGACGCAATTACACTATGGGACTGAAATTGCCCTGGACACTGCACAGTGATGACAACTGGAATAAAACACACCGTATGGCAGGGATCTTGTGGATTTTAGGCGGTATTGTTATTATTGTATCCGCATTTTTACTTTCGAACAATCTGATTTATGGTGTGTCCCTTACGATTACAGTGGTTCTTATTCTTGCAGTCGCTCCGGTATTGTATTCTTTCCTGTTATATAAAGGAGAAGAAAGATAAGTACCGTCCTTACAGATGTAAAACAGAGTCATTTAATTCCATATGGCTCTGTTCTACATTCCATAGCCTTGGAAATTTGATTCGGCTTCATTAGCGGATAGCAGAAAAGCCTGAACAAATCTGCTTTCCATATACCATACATCAGATTTCTTTTTGTGCCAGCCTGACCAGACCATCCCGATAATGGTTTATCATTTCCGGTAAGTCTGCTTCATCTCCATCTGGCTCCATCCCCATCAGGTATAATAGCTCCTTTCCCGCCATCCATGCCTCTTTTTTACTGATCATCCCCCAGTTAAGCTGATCCATAAGGTGGGCATAAAGAGAAGTATATGTAACCATCTTATCATCTCTGCATAATACGTGGAGCCGATGTGTATACTCAGCCCTGCTCAGTTTATCCGGGATATTCATTTTGTCATAAAGATCCCAGATCATATCTTCTGTAATCCCGAATCGGTCCATTCGGCTGATTATATGGTGCTGAGATTCCTGGTTCATACCGCTTTGTAAAAATAATGCCTCTCTCACTGCCTCCATCACCACTTTGCCAATATACTCTCCCAGCTTACAATGCTTCCCGGCATTAGTCAGATGGGTTTCCGACTCTGCATTGCACACCACAATGGTTCCGTCTGTTCCCGATCCTGTGGCAATTCCCATAGAATACCGGCTGGGGGCCAGGAGCTCCTGCAATACAGCCGTTTTTGCCTCTGTACAGGTGACCAGCGCCCTTGCCAGTGCATCCGGGGAAAGGTCCGCATCGATAAACAATATAATGTTAATCGTTCCCGGTTTCACTTCGTAGGAAACACCTGACTTTTCATGCCACGTTGCCGGATCTCCCACCCGACCGCCATTTACACGGATACCGGCAGTCACAAAAGCTGTAACCGTAAAGTCTTCAAACGCCATCGATTTGATCGAAAGGTTTTCCATATTTGCCGCCGTATTCAATCCGCTTGATTTCTTAGGGTCAATTCCCAGGTCCTCTTTTGCTATAATATGCATATGCTCTTCATAGGTAGGTGCACGCAGTGTAGATGCCATCCCCGCGCCCGGATTGCCGTCATTATTAAATACTGCAGTCAGATCTGTGCGGTATCCGCCGTTATTTGGTCCGGTACTCAGTACCTTGCGTTTTCCTTTAAAGCATATTACAACAGATTTTTTATAGCGGTAAACATCGTCTTGTGAAGAAAGTTTATATATTTTCATTTCATACCCCAATTCTAAAATGCAGCTGCACTAACCATTTTATATGTTTCTCTATAGATACGGAAAAAATATTGGTTAATAGCCCTGGCGATCACTTTCCGCAAATATAATCCCCAAAAGCAATTATAAGACATGATCTAAATTATGCATCCGGTATCTATCTCCACATTTTATTGGGTACGTCCTAAAAATATGATAATTTATTAAATGTTCATGCGGAGAAATCTTCCTTGCCTCCACATGCAAAACATGCTAAGATAATTTCCAACCGAAAATTTCATCAGAAAATTTAAGCAGGAGGTACCATAAGTTATGAAGATCTACATCGTAGATTCCTTTGCCGATGAATTATTTAAAGGTAATCAGGCTGGAGTTGTAATATTAGAAGAAAAAGAAGGTTTTCCAAATAACGCGTTTATGACAAACCTAGCGGCAGAATTAAAACACTCTGAAACTGCTTTTGTCAAAAGAAAAAACCATGAACTGTTCGAAATAAGATATTTTACACCCGCAGGCGAAGTAGATTTATGCGGACATGCCACAATTTCTTTATTTACTGTTTTGCGAGAAAAAAATTATATAAAAACCGGTAGTTATCTGGCGGAAACTCTTGCCGGGACATTAACAGTTTCTGTGAAGGATGACATTATATGGATGAATATTGGAAATGCAGAACGAAAATACATTTTCAGGCAGGAAGAATGGAGGGCATTATATGCTGCATTTGGACTCCCATTATCTTCCAAACCAGATTCATTACCGCCCCAAATTATAAAAGCCGGTTTAAGTGATATCTTGCTGCCTGTTGATAATACTGAGATATTGAATGCTGCAAAGATGGATTCTCAAAAAGTCCGTTTACTTTCTCAAAAATATAACGTAATCGGAGTCCATATGTTCTGTAGAAGTACATTAGAAGGAATAACTGCTCACTGCAGAAATTTTGCACCACTGTATAATATTGAAGAAGAAGCTGCAACAGGCACCTCAAACAGTGGACTGACCTTTTACCTGAAACAGTATAACCTGATTGCCGAAAATGAGGTCAATACTTTTATCCAGGGAGAGTCCATGAATAAGAAATCCTTTATCTATACCAGGATTATCCAAGACCGCATCCAAGTAGGTGGGAATGCCCGAATCTCACTGGAATGTCAGTTAGACTGATAAAATCAGGAATTACAAAACTGATATATAAGCCCCACTTGCCTTCTTCTCAGGATGATTTCTCTCCTATCCTTATTACCATATAGGCGTTTGATAAACGCCGTAACCCACTGATTTTACTGGGTTTTATTACATTCTTTATATAAATTTTCTCTCCAAAGGTGCTAAAATAGAGGGAACAACACCAACCCATCTTACAACCTAAGGAGGCGAAAATTTATGGCTACTAAATACCATCAGATTTCTTTAAGTGACATTTTTTCAGACTGTCAAAATAAGCTTATTGATGATTCCCCATCTTTCTTTACTCTGCTTGCAGAGTATGTGGATCTTGATGAATTCATCCCTGTTGATTTCCAATCAGCTTTTTAGATGCTTTACTTCTTTTGTTCCTGAATCTCTGCAAAGAACTGCGCGTTTTCTGTGGTTTTTCCAAGGTTCCAGACGCTTCTCTGATGTCTCGCTTCAAGCATGGTTTCGATTCTTATATTGAACTCATGTTTCAACAGATGGTTGATTATACCCAGCCCATCTGTCAAGCCATTGATTCTACACTGGCTCAGATGCTTACTTTTGATACATCTGGTATCGAGCTGTATGTTACAGAAAACAACCCGAAAACACTTAATGCGCTCATTAGAAAACTAAAGATTTTCTATAAGGACAAACCCTTACAAGCTAGCTTATGGACTTATGCCCTCACAGGCTGCCGCCTGTTCGGAGGCCAAGCAGATGTACATCAATGATCACTTCTGTTATGCCGATAAATTCGCCATCCTTACCAATGGATTAGGTATTGTCCGACATATTTCCTTTATTGATGACGATGATATTAAATCTGCTCATCCTGACCTTATTGTTGAAAAGAAAATGGATTCACCAGATGAAGATAAGTCTGTGGGCGATGCATCCGCTCTTGTTCCTGTTTTACAAGATTTCTTTTCTCTTCATCCCGATTTTCACCCTGATACATTTCTTGGTGATTCTGCTTTTGATTCCGCTGAACTCTATGGTGTCTTATTCCATGACTTCCTCTTTTCCAAGGCACTTATTCCTTATAATCCTCGAAACGAAAGTGCTTTGAAGAAAGTTGGTTACAACGAATACGGTTATCCTACCTGCCCCAATGATTCCTCACTCGCAATGAAATGCTGAGGTGTCACCAAAGAAAAGGGACGTGCAGACCGTATCAAATGGATCTGTCCAAAGATGCATTATCATAAGGGATGGATCTGTGACTGTGAGAAACCTTGTAGTACTGCTTCACATGGCAGAACAACTTACACTTATGAAAACATGGATTTACGTATGTTCCCAGGTATTCAGCGTGACACAAAAGAATGGAATGACACTTACAAAATACGAACTATTGTAGAACGTGCCATTAATCATTTCAAGATCAATATGTGCATCGCTGGAAGAAAAACAAGAAACCATACCACCACTAAAGCGGATGTCTTTCTGGCCGGCATCGCCAGCCAACTGACAGTCATTGTTGCATACGCAATGAATTTTCCACAATACATTCGAAGCTTGAAACCTTTAATTGCCTGAAAAAATATTTAATTGTCATAATTCTAATTTAGGCTTATTTTAGTACACCTAATATCTGATGATCTATGACAATTCAGAAACAATTCTGAATAATGACCTTTTTTCTCTCCTTTATAAAGGAAAGTTATCCACAGTAATTGGTAAAGCCATTTATCAATTACCTATTATTACCATAAGCTTTCACCGTATCCACGCATAAATTTGAAATCCTAAATACAGACTGTGACCACGCTTGATTCATTGCCTAATGCCGTCAAAATAATTACCGGAAGTTCCCATTCTTGCTTAATATACCTGCTGATAGAATAACAGCTTCCATCGGGCAACATTAAATCTAAAAATATCAGATCAAACTGCTCTCTCCAAATGTCCATAGCAACCTCTCTAGTCCTCACGAAAACAACTGCAAATCTGCAGCCTATACTTTTGAAGTATCTCGACTGCAGGTTTGATTTCCGTATATTTCATTATAATTACAATATTCTTGAAATTTGTACCACACACTAATTCTATTCTGTTCTCAATCATACATTCCTGGTAATCCGTACCTTACGTATCTTCCCTTTTATCGGTTTTTCCTGAAGGGTTTCCAGAACCGCTTTTCCTTTTCCATTTAAAATTTCTACATAGGTCAGACTGTCCCTTACATCGATAATCCCAATATCTTCTGCGGTTATTCCCTGGATGTTACAGATTGCACCCACGACATCCACTGCGCGCATTTTTGATTTCTTTCCGCCGCCCACAGACAGTCTTGTAATGGATTTATTCAATGCAGCTCCTTTTTTCGGTTTAAGTACTGTCTTTTTCTTAAGATATGCCCAGAATCTCTTTTCATCATCGGGATTGCTTTCCGGCAGTTCTGCTACGGGAAGTATTTCACCTGTATATGCCTCTACCATCTGTTTCATTTTCTGATCAGAATCACTGACCAGGCTGATGGCTGTTCCTTCTTTCCCGTTTCTTCCGGTTCTGCCCACACGATGTACATAAGTCTCCCTTCCCGTGGGGAAATCATAATTAATTACATGGGTTATATTCTCAAAATCTACTCCTCTTGCTGCAACATCCGTGGCAATGAGATAATGATAACGGCCTTCCCGGAATCCATCAATCATCCTCAGCCGCTCTCTCTGTTCTAAATCCCCATGAATCATTCCGTTTGGAATCCTATCCCTTCCCAGTTTGTGGCTGAGTACATTTACCATCTCCCTGGTTCCGCAAAAGATCATGCAGTCCGCCGGGTTCTCTTTCACCAATATACGAAGCAGTGCCTGGTATTTTTCTTCCTGATCCACTTCATATACGGTCTGCCGGATACCCGCAACGGTTTCCGTTTCAGATTCCAGAATTATGGATACGGCATCATTCATGTATCCTTCGATCAGCTGCTTTACACCTTCGTCTAAAGTTGCAGAAAACAGAAGAATCTGCCGTCCCTTTGGAAGCAGCGATATAATTTCCTTTACTTCTTCCAAAAATCCCATATCCAGCATTAAATCTGCTTCATCTATAACTAAGTACTTAATCTTATCCAGTTTTAAAGTTTCCCTGCGGACATGATCCATGACCCGTCCTGGCGTTCCTGCAACTATATGGGATTTTTGTTTTAAGGTCTGTATTTGTTTATCAATGGGAAATCCACCGAAAACTGCCGGAACCTTCAAGCGTTTTTTTCTCCCAATATGGAAGATTTCCATCGAGACTTGCACTGCCAGCTCTCTGGTCGGTTCCAAAACCAGTGCCTGAGGTAAATTTTCCTCCCAGATCACTTTTTCGCATAGCGGTATTGCAAATGCTGCTGTTTTCCCTGTTCCTGTCTGGGATTTTGCTACAATATCCCTTCCCTGTAACGCCACCGGAATAACTTCTTTTTGAATTTCTGTCGGTTTCAAATAACCCAGCTGGGTCAAAGCTTCCAGGATTTCACCGGATAAATGGTATTCTTCAAATTGATTGTTTTCTGTCTTCATGATCTGGATTTAACCTTTTCTTTCTTATCTGTTTTCTAAAAACTATATCTGTTTAAGTTTTTATTACATTTACACTATTTTAGGGTCTTATTTCGTACTCTATTTCAGATTCTCTTTTTTAGTTTCTTTTTTAGGTACTCTATTTCAGGTTCTCTTTTTTAGTTTCTTTTTTTAAGTACTCTATTTCAGGTTGTCCTTTTTAAATTCTATATTTTAGATTTTTATTTAGATTCTCAATTTTAGTTTCTGTTCGTACCCTCTCAACCTCACAAAACAAATTACGTTATTCTTGACACGTCCGAAACACCAATGGTATACTTTCCCTAAAAAGAAACAGGGGGACAGATACCTTATGCTTAATCCGATCGTTATGACTGCATAGCAAAGTCTATTGCAGAGTATCATACAAAATATTCTTTACATAGCCTTTGCTATTCCTATTACATTATAATTAATTAGGAGTGCAGTATGAGCTATATAAAAGCAACACATATTTTACCACCGGAATTAGTGGCACAAATTCAGGAGTATGTCGATGGTGAATACATTTATATTCCAAGGATGTCCGGTAACAAAAAAGCCTGGGGTGAAAGAACTTATATCCGGGAAGAACTGGAATGCAGAAACCGCCAGATTTATCAGGAATTTCAATCCGGTACAAAGAAAGATATCCTGGCGCAGAAATATTATCTTTCACTGAAGAGTATCCAGCGCATTATCCGGCAATACCCAAAAGACATTTTACCGAAATAACGATTTTCAAACACGCTCTAGCGATGGGATATTTTTCCCATCGCTTTTTTAATTGAACTAATGTGGCTGTCACCAATCATTATATTGGTTTTCTTCAATTTGTCTGCACAGACGATATAATGCGGATATGCTGCGCATCCGGGCTTTGTTCAGTTCCGTCAGATATCGTTCTATACTGGCGACAATTGTGGAAATCCGATCGCTGTCATCAAATGGAAATTTGTAGATTTCTTTACGTATCTGCTCAATCGTATATTTTTCATCTCTGGCAGCCATGGAAAGTTTTAGCGCATGTATCATCAAAATTTCATCCACATGCTGACGGGTAAACATCCGATAGTTATTTTCCATACACCGATTCGCAGAGATCAGGCCAATCTTGTCCCAATATCTTATCGTAGAGGGCGCTATCCCTGTAGCCTTGCTCACATCGTCAATTGAATACTCTTTTAAATCGCACTCTTTTCTCTTCTGCAAAAATCTCTTCCTGATTTGAATACAGGTGCACTTATCCTTTTGAAGTACCGCAAGTGCCTGATTGGCCTTCCAAAAAGCCTCGTCGATCTGATCAGACATTACCAGTTTTAGAATGCCTGCAATCTCTGGTATATGGAATCCATGGAGCATTTCCCGGATGCAAATAAAGTACGCCATATGGGCATCCGTGTATATTCTGTAACCATTGGGCGAGCGAAGAACCTCAGGAATCATACCCAGCTCTTCATATTTTCTAAGTGTGGATGTACTTATCTTCAATCTTCTCGCTATATCAACCGGCCGCATAAACATAACATCCCAAATCCTCCCTTTTCATACATTCTAACATAGGTATAAGGTTATTACAATAAACAACGTACTTTTGACACTAAATCTTCCTTTATTGCTTTCATGTTGTATAATGTAGGTAAGAGGATTAACCCGATAGGAGGAATTTATGCACAGTATAAAAATTGAAAACGCAAATGAAGGCAATTTAAAAAATGTTTCCCTGGAAATTCCGAAAAACCAGCTTGTGGTATTTACAGGAGTATCCGGTTCCGGAAAATCCACATTACTTATCGATGTTCTGTTTAATGAATGCCAGAGGCAGTATCTGGAGGCGATGTCACTTCAGGGTATTCACAAGCCCAAGGTAGACCGTATAAGAGGAGTATCTCCCGCCATTGTGATCTCTCAGACAGACGCAAATAAAAATCCCCGTTCAACCGTAGGAACAATTTCAGATATTTACACGGATCTTCGGATGGTGTATGAAAAGCTGGGGGTTCGAACGTGCCCCTATTGCGGAAAAATAATTATGGCAGCTGACTGCAAAGAGGAAACGGAAAAGATCGGAAACGATTTTTACGTGTACATGTATTGCTGTGAGTGTGGGAAACGTATGGATAAAATTACCCGTACTCATTTTTCTTTCAATACAAAAGAGGGCGCCTGTCCAACCTGTGAGGGGCTTGGGAAAGTTCATACCATCCGTAAGGATCAGGCAGTGAATGAAGAACTGTCACTGGAAGATGGAGCCGTTAACTACTGGGAGAAAAAATATGGAGAGTACCAGACCGCAGTGTTGTATGCTGCATATAAGTATTACGGCATCCCTGTCCCTGTAAAAACTCCCGTCAAACATTTCAGCGCGATACAAAAAGCTATACTCTATGATGGGATTGAAAGTGAAACGGTTAAAAATGCCTTTCCTGCGCTTGCACCGCCTAAAACTGTGGCACTGGGTAAATATGAAGGTGCTCTGCCAATATTGTGGCGCAGGTTTACCGAAAAAAACGGAGATGCGAAACAGCTTACTCCTTACTTCCAGACGGTGGAATGTCCGGACTGCAAGGGTGAGCGCCTTGACAAAGCAGGCAGAACTGTAACGGTAAATGATACCCGCCTGCCACAGCTTTCGCTATTTTCACTGGAAGAGCTGTATCAGTGGATACAGGATCTTGATGCTTCCCTTACCGGGCAGCATAGCAGCTTTGTAAATGCATACCTTCGCGATATCCGAACAAAGCTCTGCCGTTTTATCAATGTGGGACTTGGCTATCTATCCCTGGACCGGCAGACCGTCACTCTTTCCGGGGGTGAATTACAGAGGCTGAGGCTAGCTGCAATCCTGGACTCCGATCTGTCAGGTGTGATTTACATTTTAGATGAACCTACTGTAGGCCTGCACCCAAAGGATACGGCAGGGCTAATGAAAATTCTTCAAAAACTGCGGGATCTGGACAATACCGTATTGGTAATTGAGCATGATGCGGATACTATGGCAAGTGCAGACTTTATTATTGATGTTGGACCAGGATCCGGAAAATATGGTGGCAAAATCGTAGCAGCGGGAACCTTTGATGAAATAAAAGGCCAGGTAAATTCCGTTACTGGCAGCTGCCTTAAAAATCCTTCAACTATAAAAACAAGTTTCAGAAAAAACGGTAAAACTGCTGTCAGCATCCGAAATGCTGATAAATATAACTTAAAAAATATCAATGCTGATATTCCATTGGGATGCCTGACAGCTGTCACAGGTCCTTCCGGTTCCGGTAAATCCACTTTGATATTTGAAGTATTGGCAAAAGGAAACTATCAGGGAAAGGCAAATCAGGTATCAGGGCTTGAGCATTTTGATAAGGTGGTTGAGATTGACCAGTCTGCAATCACGAAGATGAAGCGTTCCAATGTAGCAACATATTCTGAGGTTTATGCTGAAATCAGAACGGTATTTTCTAAAACGGCTGCTGCTAAAAGCGCGGGAATGACGGCAAAACATTTCTCTTTCAACACTTCAGGGGGCAGATGTGAGAATTGCGAAGGGCTGGGCTATGTTGACAGCAATATGCTGTTTTTTACCGATATTGAGATTGTCTGCCCTGTGTGCAATGGAAATCAGTTTCACAAAGATGTATTGGAAATAAAATATGAAGGTCTGTCCATAAAAGATGTATTAAGTCTCTCTGTGGAGGACGCCGCCAGTTTTTTTGCAGGGCACCCTAAAATCAGTAAAATCCTAAATCTACTTCTGGATGTAGGGCTTGGCTATCTGGAACTTGGACAGACTCTGACTACCTTATCCGGAGGAGAAGGACAGCGCCTTAAGCTTGCAAAAGAACTGATTGGAAGCAGCAGCGGCAAGCAGAACCTGTATTTGCTGGATGAACCTACAACCGGTTTACACCCGAAGGACGTAGCGCATTTTCTGGTTCTTCTCAATCGTATGGTGGATGCTGGTAATACTGTGGTAGTGGTAGAACATAATACCCAGATTATTAAAAACAGCGACTGGGTCATCGATCTTGGACCAGAAGGAGGGATAAAAGGAGGGAAAATAATTTTTACGGGAACACCAAAAGAAATGAAAGAGACAAGCCAGAGTGTAACGGCTAGATATTTGTAAATATGAAGGTACTCCTGTTATGAGGCATTTTATGAGTTATTGCTTGATATGGAGCGAACGTTTTGTAGTGTTCTACTAAAGACTTTATATTTGGGTTTCGCTGAGGAAGGACGCTTTGTAGATGGAGGTAGTGTACGGAAAGATGGGGGTGGCTGTTCTTTATTGGATACAGCGTATTATGTTTCGGCTGGTTTTTGGGTGTAAAGCAACT
>OATB01001046.1_pt1 | contig 11499 bp, 9 predicted proteins | sample 1494941 | NCBI WGS metagenome assembly OATB01 (sample SAMEA2579931, study PRJEB22360) | human gut metagenome | reverse complement strand
GACAATACTACAGGCCTGTACTAATTTTAAAAAGTATGTTAATGGAATCAACAGATAGTACAGATCTATACTAATTTTATTTCTCTCATATTTACAAATAATAAAATATAAATTATAATTTAAGATAATTTATAGTTTGTTTACATTGTGTGAGTGAGAGGACAATTATGAGACATGTAAGTAAAGCAAAGCTATCGCTAGCTGTGGCACTGGCAATTGCTGGCGCGATTATCCCTAATGCTATGGCTATGGATGACGATGGTGTAATTCGTGCTGATAATTTTTATGTTATGAACCTAGGTGAAGTACCGGGAGTTACTAAAGGTATCGAGGCAGATCATAGAGCGATTATTGCTATGGATCGTGTACATGCTCGTGCAACTGATGATAGACCTGCTATTATAGTGGCTAAGAATGATGGTTCCATTACCGTTAGAGAAGGATTAATTCAAGTAGGGAATGTAAGTAGACCTGCAGTAATTTCTAATGGTGGAGTTGTAAATCTTGGCGTTGATGGTTCTCATGGAAAAATACAAGGCTATGATATTAATCTTGACGGTGATGTGCGCATTGACGGCAATGAGGAGACTTCCTCTATAATCAATATTGGTTTAGATCAGAAAGATGCATTATGGGTTGGTTTTGCTCTTAATTTAGCAGATAAAAATTCTCCTCATGATAATCATATCAATGTATTCCTTGGTGAGCAGGGTTATTGGGATCACTTTTATCAAGGTGGTTTATCTGGTACAAGCTACTCTACTATGACTACACCGAGTCATGTACATCGTTTAGTAGGTGCTAAGAATCGTAATTTTAACAATGGTGTCACACAATCGGAGCATAATGAAATCCATATTGATAAGCTCGAAGGCCATGTTAATTTTATTTATGATCCTAATGATGAATATGCAGATACCGAGGATCCAGAATATACACCGCCAACCACAACATATAATGGTTTAACGGCTGATTCCTTCTGGGGTGGCGACATTCATATCACAAGTGCAGCCCCTAATGCTGGCGCTCATCTATACACTAGTCGCAAAGGATTAGACTTGTCTACTGAGGATAATGTAAACAAGGTTTTAGATAATCTTGCACATAAGGTGTATTACCATAACTATGTGACTGGTGAAAGAAACCTTGAAGGCACAGTAGCCATTGCTTCTGAAGGTGCTGAATCTGGCCGTTTTAAGGTATTAACATCTGGTTATGCTAAAGAAGGTGCTATTACATGGCAAGCCGACCAAAATGGTCAAGGTAAATACGTGTACGGCAATACAACAGTTACTCCTGAACCACAACCAGTACCAACACCTCAACCAGCACCAGAACCGCAACCGGCGCCACAACCAGAACCACCGGCACCACAACCAGTGCCAACCCCATCACCTGCGCAATCAACGGCATATGATACCCCTCATATGCGTGGTGCTCGTTCTGCGATTATGAGCAATATCAACGGCTGGCGCACATTAACAAATACTTACCGTCCTCGTGCATTGCAACAAGGCGCAACAACAGGTATTTGGGCCCATATCGGTGGCGGTCAATATAGCTATGATGCACAAGGTATTGATACCGACACAACCTATACACGTATTCAAGGTGGTTACGACGCTAAAACTGGTAGCGGTTGGACCGTAGGCGGTCAAGTGTCTTACCTTCGTGGCCATGATGATTATGTGTTCAATGGCTCTGGCAAAGAAAAGACCTTTGCTGTTGGCGCCTATGGTTTGAAAGACCTCGGCCGAGATCAATACATTCAACTTGAATCCCAAGTTGGTCGTGTAACGAATACTTTCACAGCTCGTAATGAAATTGGTGAAAGCCTATCTGGCGAAACGAAGGCTAATGCATACACTATCGGCGCTCGCTATGGTAAAACTTTGAAATTACAAAATGGTGTATACATCGAACCGCAAGCACAATTGAGTTATACTCACTTTGGTGGAGATAGCTTTAATGCAGGCACCATGCATGTAGACCAAGCTGGCGTAAGCAGCACTGCTGGCGGTCTTGGCCTTGAAATTGGTAAGACCTTTGGCGCAGGCAGTATCTATACTCGTGTCGGCGTTAACCATGCCTTCTCTGGCTCGGTGAAAACTACATACACAAGTGGTTCTACTGTGAAATCAACAGAACAAGACCTTAAAGGGACAGGGACTGACCTTGCGTTCGGTGGCCGCTATGGCATCAATGCTAACAACAGCCTTTATGCTGATATTAGCACCGGATTATCTGGCGACTATAAAGCAGGCTGGTCTGTGAACGCTGGATTTACACATAAATTCTAAGATATGTTTACCTAAAACAATCTGAGGATATAGTCGATATATAAATAGCCCCAAAGTACTAATAGCTGTATATATTAGCTGTTAGTACTTTGGGGCTTTTATAAATATGGTCTCTCCAGAATTAGAACAGGCGTGTTCTATTTTTTAGGGCACCATATTAATCTTATTCTACTAAATATTTAAAGTCCTTATTACACCTTAATCTGTATATCTGTATTTATAGATACTTATTGCTTAACTCATATGTTCGCATTATAATTGACCTAAGATAGTCAGCGAGGTTGGGCCTCTCTTCGTTAATAGAGGGAGGGGTGCTCTATGAGTGATTATGAGTTAATCATGATAATTCTAGAGGTGATGACTGTTGTTATTGCCTTTGGTGCACTTGTGGCTCTTATTTGTCTTGGAAAAGACAAATAGCCCTTCGTTATCCTAAGGTAACTAGGTAACTGAAAGGCCATTTCATCACTTTTATACTTCTTGAGATGAGCCTGACGGAACTACTCGCTTGGCTATCTTCTTTTATTATAAGGAAAATTATATATATCGTCAAATTCAAATGAACTTAATCAATTATGTGGTGTCTCTAGAATTAGAACACGCCTGTTCTAATTTTTAGGAGACATGTTAAGAGGCCCCTCCAATACTACATGCGTGTTCTAATTTTTAAAGGGTATGTACGAAGGTTCGGAAATTACTACAGGCCTGTTCTAATTCCAAGTAGGGATGTCAGAGGAACGCAATCTCAGAAAATGTGGTATAATAAATTGTTAAATCGTATACAATCATTTTTATACTTACATAATCTACCTACCATTAGTATGTATTAATGTATATATAGAGAGACTAAATCTATATAATGTATATATTTAGGTACTATTTATATAATACATATTAAGGTGCGATTCATATAATATATATAGTATTAATATAGGTAGTAATTCATAATGAGGAGGCCTCATGTTTCAACGTATATGCGCAGTGGCTATGTTTGTAGCCGCGCTGTTTATATCTGTTATACCCAATGCCGATGCTCGGCAAGATATTTATGCTTTCACCTATAATGGCAATAACTGGTATGTGGACCGCGATTCAATTGATCGCAGTAAACCGGATGGGTTGCTACATTTTACGGTGTATACCATGATTGGCTTGCGTTATGATGTGGCTAGTGGCAGTGAGTATTACAACGCTGATGTATATTATTACGATCAAAAATTGTCTACCGAAGGTGGTCAGTTATTATATCGCAATCCAGGTATCTTGGCGGCGGCTCGTGTGGCACGTCAACAACCGGATGCGCCTAAACAAGCACCAAAACCAGTAGTAGCACAGCAAATAGCATCACAATCGGTAGCAGCTCAAACGGCGGCTCAATCTGTAGCGCCAACGGCACCGAAACCCAATATCGTTAAGGCGTTATCGACACCAGTTCAAGCGCCTGTACCTGCTAATGGTCCTGTGAAAGTAAACACTCAAATACCTATTGTATTACCAACAGGCCCAGTGAAAAAGGTGGCGGCTAAAACGGTGATGACCCTTCATAAAGCACCTCAACAAACAACGGATTCCACATCTGAGTCCGATGAAACAGGAACAAATCATACTCGTAAATAATCTTAACACTACAATCTAGTTCTATGTATACTGAGAATACATCAGTTATATATTCGACTAGGTTGTAGTTTTTTATTATAATGATAGTATACAAGTATTAACAATAGGACTTATGACTGGGAGGGTATGAGTTCTAGTTTATCTATAGTTGGGTTGAGCTGTCATAGAGGGTAGAGAGATATGAAGCAGTTCGTAAAGAGGCTAGCTTGTGGTGTTTTGGCAATCGTCACGATGGGCACCATTGTAGGGTGTAGTCGAGAGGAGCTGAGTGTGACGACAAATTCTGATCGTGCGCCCGTAGGGTATAAGGCGATTGCTGCTATGAATGCGTCGGCTGCGGAAAAGGCGGACCGCAGTGTGCGCACGATGTCACAAGAGGACAAGATTGGTCAGTTAATGTGTATCGGTCTAGAAGGCACTACATTTGACGAGTCACAAAAAGAATTAGTACGTAAATATCGCGTAGGCGGTATTGTATTAGATAATGATAATATGGAATCCAAGGAACAAGTGCGGGCTTTCACAAAAGGCATACGAGACACTGCGAATACGTCGAGCCTCATGATGCCGTTCATCGCCATGAATCGAGAACGCATGCAGTACAGACCTAGCCTGATGCTGCCTTGGACGGACCCTAAGTTGTTATCGAAGCAGGGGCTTGATGCGGTGTCGAGTCTAGCGACGCGCACGGCTATCGAGATGCGCGACCTTGGGTTTAATTTGAACCTGGGTGTAATGGTGAATACCCATTCGTTTTACTCGTACACGAGCGATGTGGACCGGGCGGCGCGCATCGGTGAGACCATTACTAAACGCTATGCGGCGAATCGCGTGTTTACGGGGTACCAATATTTTCCAGGCGGCGCTGATTACACGGTGCCGGGCATGAAACTAGATGCATCGAAGGCGAGCCTCATGGACGATGATGGTCGCGTATTTGCTCAGCTCATCGATGCGACGCGTGACGAACATCCTATGATTATGGTGAATGCTGTGAAAGTATCCTCTATCGATGCGAATCATCCGGTGAGTCTATCTAAACTGATCATTACAGATTGGCTACGGAATGAACTGGGCTTTGACGGCGTGGTGATGACCGATGATATCGAGGTCGGCGCTGCCGTTGCTGGTATGTCCATAGAGGATTATGCGGTGCGCACCATCAATGCGGGCAGCGACATGGTTATCCTTTGTAAGCATGCCAAGCACATCAAGGCAGTTCATGATGCATTGACGCAGGCTGTAGAGAATGGAACCATTTCCGAAGCACGCCTTGATGAATCGGTGCGCCGCATCATGCTCATGAAATTTAGCAATGACCGATAGATATGGCTTACAACTGTGAGCTTTAATAATAAGAATGTAAAATTAGGCATAGAAACTCTTTTCTCGTAATAATGTATCCTCTTTACTGGACAACCAGTAAAAGGGGTACATATCATAATGGGAAAAGAGTTTTTTATGTGTAAAAAATGAATTTATTATCTATTTGTTAAAATTTACAAGAAATATTTTATAGTTTATTTAAAATATGATATAATAAACTCCTGAGAACTATTTTAAGGGAGGTGAGATCTTATATGAAATGTAGTAACCATGAGGCGGTCATTGACGCCATAATGGAACTATACAATCAGGACCGCATGGAAATGAGTGTTGTACACGGTCCTTACAGCGTTGGTAAAACGTATATCGCTAGAGAGTTACAGGCTCGATTAGGCAAGGGTCATACCATATATCTGCTTGGACGCTTGGCGAATGAGTCCATTCATATTCGATCAATTGAGAGAGAACTAAAGGTGCCATTAGGGTCTTTTAAGACCTTAGAGGATGCATTGCGTGGCGTTTTTCAAGCAAGTCTTGACAAGCGGATCATGCTCATCATAGATGATTATCCTTCATTTGTGGATACGGTTCCACAAGCGCCTATCATATTGCGTGACTTGATGGAAACCTATCGTGACCATGGTAAAGTATTCGTACTCCTCATGGGAACCCATGTGGACGAATTAAAAGGGCGAATCTTGGGCGAATCAAGCTTAATTGCAGCCTACATTCATAATTATTTCAAGGTCAATCCGTTCACACTTGATGATGTGAGAGCATTAGGTTGGGACTATACGGACGAAGATCTTGTTAAGCTATACCATGTAACAGGCGGTATGCCGGGGAATCTCGTGCATATAGATCCCGCCTTATCGGTAGATGAAAATATTGTGCGTCTATTCTTTAAACCACAAGGCATATTATGTACGGAACCACAACGATTACTTATGCGCTACATTCGTAATGTAGGCGCCGCTAATGCGATTCTCTATGCGTTAGCACAACTGGATAAGCCGTTCTATACAGAATTATGTCATGCCAGTGAGCTTAAGAGTGGCACCTTTGCAACCCGTATGGCCGACCTCTTAGATATGGAAATTATTGGACGTATTCAAGGGGGCAGCCGAGGTCCATTGCGTTACGCAGATTACCATTTTGTGAATACTATGTTCCAATTTTGGTACCAGTTCGTATTCCCAAATCTTGAGGAAATTAATTGTGGTCAAGGGCAATATATTTACGATACCATTGCAAAACCTGCGCTAGATACACTCGCTTAATACAATCGTTTTAGTGAAATGAATTCGAATTCGTGCGACTTGTAATTGATTCGAACTCGTTCATTGTACAACGATTGATTCAAATTCATGCAGCTATGTAAAATTGATCTAAATTGACGTACTTTTCTGAAATAGGTTTGTAATTATACACAAATACATATGTAACCACAAAAATTCCGCTGTAAATCTATGCATTTATGGCGGAATTTCTCATTTGTCTAAATACTCAATTGGGTGTATATTCCAAGTAAGCCTAGGCAGAAAGGAACGAATATGAAGGTAAAGCCTGTGGTATGTCCCCAAAAGGTATTACAAGCGGTGACAGACCTTAGTTTAGTGCGCGTCTGCCAAGAACGTCGTGTATCGGTGCTCAGTACGGAACGAGCCGTATGGCCCATCGAGGAACTGACCATCGATGCGGCACAAGTCGAGCTATGCCGACGCTATCGGCCGCTTATCATGCGGTATGCAAGCCGATGTAGTACGGCTGTGATGACGGATGACGTCGAATCATTTCTGTGGATCATCTTTATCGAATCCATCTATAGCTTTCACACATCGGGAAAGGTACCATTTTCTGGCTATGTGAAAGCAGCCATTCATTATGGTTATCTTAATTTTTATAAACAATCAGCTCATCAGTGGCGCCACGAGTTGACCTTGCCTCTATGTACCGGTGATGATGTATCAGAGCCTGCCATGGACCAGTTCCCGGATGATATAGATATTGAACGAGACATCATCGGAACGGTAACAGAAGACGAATTGCGCAATCGTCTGTGGGCTGCTTTCAAAAAATTACCACGCGAGCAACAACAGTTATTGTATGCCTTATATCGAGATGGCAAGAGCTGCGTAGAGATAGGCTGTGAAATACATCAGTCTAGACAGGCTGTGCAACAACGCCATAAAAAGGCCATCGACCAATTGCGGTACTATATGATGGTAGCGGATAACAAAGAATTCGATATTCAAGATATGCAAAATATGCATAGTTATAAGTAATTTTAAAAAACTAAAATATTTTTTAATTTATATATTTACAGCTTGTAATTATAGGTATACAATTAACTCATAAGTGCTGCTAAAGCACATTTATATAACACGTGTTATTTATACAATTTTACAAGAGGAATTCCTTAGTTTTATTACTCATTAATCTTAAGAAAGGTTATAATGATGCATAATACAGCGTATCAAACGGTAAGTAATAAAGAATCAATTTCTTGTAATCCAAATGCGATATATGGCGATGTAGCTCACCATATATGTTGCTTAATTCCTGTTTACATAGATGGTGGTGACTGCACCGCATGTTACTATGTAGATGGTCGGCGTGATATCATTCACAAATCCATTAAAACGGTATTGCGAGAGATAGCACGACACGAGGGTGTTCTAGCAAACGGCATTCAATCAACAAGACGGTCAAAGCCCATGTATACGGATCCACGAACGTTAGGTCCTAACATGACATTTGCTTGTCTTAAAGCACGGAAACCAATTGCGCGCGATGTGGTGTATGGTTTATTCAATGTTATCATTCCATTTCAATACCACATTGAGCCAGGACCAGAACCACATACAACGTATATCATCATAGGAGACTTTGATCCTATACTCGTATTTCATTCCCCTGACCACGTGCAACGCAAACTACGAGATGCTTTGTTAGAGCATTTAGATTATACAAAACGGATACTTGCTAAATTGAGTACCTGCGGTAACCCTTATGTGGTGGCTGAAATCTATGGCGCATCGAGAACATTAGCGGGAGTATAGCAACACATTTTGAAAGTGTGGGAGGGACGTAATATGAATTACGCAACAAAATTATGTATTGTTTCAATGGTTAGTGTATTTAGTGTATCTTCTATAGGCCTAGTGCAAGCCGCTGATACACCTATCGTTTCAACTGGTGGTGCAGCCTATAATATTGGATTGCAGGGATCTACTTTTTCTAATTCAGACAATGTATCCTTAGGTGGACAAACTGGAGCCACTAATAGCAATCCCTATTCATATACTACAGATCCAAATGCAAAAGGTAACAATATTGCCATTGGACGCTTAGCGTTGAACGGATCAAATGGTGGTGGTAATGTCGCATTAGGCGGTAAAACCTTTGTTGACGGTAAGGGCGATTACAATTTCATGGGCACCTTTGCTGCAGGTTATAAAGCTACTCTTTCTGATACTGTTGCCATCGGTTACTTTAGTGGTGCCAATGCTACGGGTAATAAAAATGTGTGGATCGGTAGATCGCAAGCCGGAGGCAGTAAGGGTAATAATACGGTGTTGATTGGCTCTAACTCTAATGTGAACGGCAATTTTAACTACGGCATGGGCCATGGCGTTATTTTTAAAGGTGACAAGAACTCTGCTAAAATTGAGGGTAACCAATCTGGCGCCTTTGGTGTAGGTACGTATAATGTGGCTACTGTTAAGGGGGATAACTCCTATAGCGTAGGTAACAAGAACGAAATTGGTGCCAATAACACATTTGTAATGGGTAATAATGTAAAAACATCTCTAGATAATGCAGTTGTATTAGGTAATAATTCCACTGCTGAAAGTAGTGATGTGGTGAGCACCCCAAGCTACACTTATGCAGGTGGCACCGTTAACTTTGCCGGTACTGCACTGGTATCCACCGTATCCGTAGGCGCTACCGATCAAGAACGGACCATCACTCATGTAGCGGCAGGCCGTGTAAGTGCTGATTCTACGGATGCCATCAATGGTTCCCAATTATATGGTGCAAATCAACAAATCGATAATCTATATAACAAAATTAGCAACATTGGAAAAGAGGCCAATAAAGGCGATGCTCGTGCTGCGGCACTAGCTGCATTACATCCAATGCAATTTGATCCAGATAATCGAGTACAAGTGATGGGCGGTATTGGCCACTACAAAGATGCTAATGCGCTAGCCCTCGGTGTGGGGTATTATCCAAAGGAAAACTTGCTCCTTACAGCCGGTGCTACCGTTAATGACCACATCATGGCCAACCTTGGTGTATCCTATAAATTCGGTGAAAACAAAACGCTACAAAAAATCTCTCCTGCGTCCTATAATGCTCTCGAACAACGGGTTGATACATTGGAGGCTCAAAATAAAAAGTTACAAGAAACAGTAGATATGCTGGTAGAAAAATTAAATAATAGATAATATTGAGATGCTTAAATAGCTGTATAGTGTAAACAGATTTTTCATACAAACCTCAATACATAAGCGGATAGTTAATCCTTTGTGATTTAGCTACCCGCTTTTTAATTTATTTAATTATCCTATAAATACATTAATTTTTGTCATGTAATTCTAACTTTTTGCGATTTGTTATAAACAAACTATTTACAAATATTTAAAATATGTTAATATATTCATGTAATCATCATGAAGAAATGATGAGTTTTGAGAGTGACTTATTGTTTTGTTATATAGGGGATAGAAGAACATGAACAATCGTAAACGTATATTAACACTATTGATCAATGGTGTCTTGTTATCTAGCCTATGTGTGGCTAGTGCAGCGGATACAACAACTGGGTCAGGTAATGGTATTGCCTACGGTACAGGTAGTACCGCAAATAACACCTTAGATGTTGCATTGGGTAACAAAGCTAATGTAGAAAACTACGTTGGCCAAAATGGCAGCATAGCTATTGGTGCCAATGCACATGTTGAAAATATGGCAGGGTGGGGCAGAAGCCGCTGTAGGAATGGGGCAAACATCCTATTCTGGTAACTTTTGGTCCTCTGCTCGTGTACCGGCAGATCCATCTAAGGTAGTGGGTTCTGTTGCGATTGGTAATAACACATATGCTCGTACGGGCAGTACCATGATTGGATCTCATAACTATCGTGGAGCCATTGGTGATATAACGATAGATACAGATAATAATGGTACACGTGGTGCCAATTTAAATGTGTATGCAACAACAGTCGGTGCTAATAGTTTTAGCAATGGTGCTTTCACCACTACTACTGGTACATATAATGTCATTAGTTCCTCCTACACAGGTGGTCGTTTCTCAACACCTACTCAAAACTTCGGGGCTACCGTAAATGGTGCTTTCAACAGTATTGAATCTACAAGTGGTGGTTCTACAGCTGGTGTAGCAACGGCTATTACTGGCGTTGCCAACCGTGTAGCGAATTCTAATGGTGTACTTGTATATGGTGCAGGTAATGAAATCACTAATTCTAGTACTTCGTTCAGTACGCCTGGTGAAAGTGCTACGTCCGCGAAGGATTTTGCAGACAAATTAAGAAATGCCGTAACATCTTCTAATGGTGCTGGTGCTACAATGGCGTTTGGTGGCGGTAATAAAGCAGACTATACACTACGTACATCTATGATTGGTGTAAACAACACTGTAACCGGAGTACGTGGTAACCAAAGTAAAGATAACTTGGCTATCGGCGTGGGCAATACAGGTACGAAGGTACAGCACATGACTGTTATCGGTTCTAAAAATACAGTATCCGATGCAAATAATACTCTTGTTTTAGGTGATAATCGTACTGTAACGAGTGCAAACAACACAGTTATCTTAGGATCTAGCGATAATGGCACAACAACGACTGTAAATGATGCAGTCGCTGTAGGTCATAACACAGAAGTATCTGCAGTAGGTGGTGCTGCTATCGGTAGCAATTCCAAAGCAACTGTTGCAGCTGGTACAGTAGGTTATGATGTTCTTACCAATGCGCCATCCACCAAAACATCTTCTACTTGGGTGTCTACAGCATCGGCTATGTCTGTTGGTGATGTAGATAATAATGTAACTCGTCAAATCACATCTGTTGCTGCTGGTACAAATGATACTGATGCGGTAAATGTGGCTCAACTTAAATTGTTGCGTAACAATGTAGGCGGCGATATTACGAATATCCAAAACAACATTACAAACATTAATGGCAATATGGCTCGCTTGGACAAACGCGTAAATCGTGGTGTTGCTGGTGCG
>OATB01001043.1_pt1 | contig 11590 bp, 18 predicted proteins | sample 1494941 | NCBI WGS metagenome assembly OATB01 (sample SAMEA2579931, study PRJEB22360) | human gut metagenome | reverse complement strand
GAATGTCTGTTTCTTTTTGTAAGCTAAATGTAAGCTAAATGTACTTTTTTAATGATTAATTCGATTAAAAGTCAGATATTATAAAGAAACAGAGCGTGTTTGAAAAATGTATTCCTGCCAGAAAACATTTTTCAAACACGCTCATATTACGTATGCTTGCAATAAAGAGGAGATAAAACACCAAACAACACAAGCCTCTGGTCAATTTTCAATTACATCGGTTTTAGGTTGGCCTCTAAACGTTCAGTCATCCATTCTAAACGTTTTAAACGCCCTGCATCAGTCTTAGCATCCAAATATGCTCTGGTATAAGTTTTTTGCACGGATGGAGACATATTTAGAAAATTAGTATATGCCAGTTCATGATCTTGCAGCAGTACGGATATCATTTCAATTTGATCATCTGTAATAGCGTATGGTTTCGCCGCTGCATCCCACTGTCCATTTTTCCTTGCTTCTTCTATTTTGGCTCTGCCAGAGTCTGTCATAATTCCGCGTTTTTCCAGGTCTTCAACCAGTGATTTGTTTTTCCCGGACCATTTGCTGTCTTTTCGGCGAAGAGCAAAGTATTTCATATATGATTGATCATCAATCCGCTTCATTACTCCATCAATCCAGCCAAAACAAAGAGCTTCTTCCAGTGCTTCACTGGCTTTAAGTGTTATAATGTTATTGGATTTACCAAACAACAGCCAAACCCCTTCACTGTTCTGATTGTTATTGGACAGCCAATTCCTGAATTCTTCCCGTGTCTGAAAATGTAAAGGTTCACTCATAATATTTTCCTCCTCAAAATGGTAATTAGAATTTCAGTTCTTTCTAAATGATGGTTTTAATATATCATATTATAGGGGAAAAATATATAAAGAAATACATGGATGAAGTGTAAATAACATTAAATAACATTAAATAACGTATAAATGAAGTTATGAATACAGGCAATGAATTTAAGAAATATTTTCTTATTCATAGTTAGACCATAATTAAAATCTTTAATAACATATATCTATTAGCAATTTTATAAAATTCATGACAAATTATCAGCATTTCAATACATATGTAATTTAATTCTACTTTTATAATGTATAATAGCTAAAAAGAAGGAGATTAGATATGATTCAGAATTTAATATTTACAAAAAATTTATTTATACTGGCTTGTATTATTTTATTGGCTGTCATAGTTGCCATATATGTTGTTCTGGGAATTGTGTTAAACAAACTAAACAGTGTTATGTATGGCTATAAAACTGCAATGGCATGGATTCCCTGCTGTAATATATACTTATTAGGTAAATTAACCTTTAATAAATGGGCGGGGTGGCTGCTATTGATATTTGGTTTTTTATCATCCGCACAACAATATAAGCTAAATGGTAATGAAATCGTGAGTTACTCATATTTACCTTTTAAAATAAGTCCGGCATTATCAGCTATATATTCCGTAATAATAGTTGGATTGTTTATCTATGCGGTTATTAAATACTATAGGTTGAAATAATGTCATATTATACTTTCGTTTAATCGTAAGAGGTTGTTATTCATTTGTTCTTATCAATATATGGATGCTGTAATTTAGAGATAGAAGCATCCATATTGGTAAAATGAATTTATAACAGCCTCTAAATTTTTCGGCAGTTATTTTATCTAAGTTTGATATGGTCAATAAATTGTTTTTCCAACTCAAGCAGATGTGTCATTTGTTTAGCTCTTATTTCTGAAGCCTGTCCAAAAAATTCCATAACCCTAAATTAATATGCTCACTTTTATCTCTCTGCCGGCTGATTTCGGACACAAACAGACAAAGTACAGTAGTATGAATGTAATTAACTATTGACAAAATGTAATGAACATGTTACATTAAAAAATGTAATCAAGTCATTACATTACAATGTCTTTTCGAAGCGAAGGAGGTTAAAATTTGATTTATAATCGAATTAAGGTTTTGAGGGCGGAACGAAATTGGACGCAGGCTGATTTGGCTTATAAAGTAGGAATATCCAGGCAAGCTGTGATATCAATAGAAAAATATAAATACGTGCCTTCATTAGAATTAGCATTTAAAATAGCAGAAGTATTTGATATTTCAATTAATGAAGTTTTTGAGCATAAGGAGGAGTAAAACAATGAATGATCAAACAATTATATTAATTTTCCTGATTATTGGAGTGGCAGCCACCCTTTTCCTCTATTTTTGGAAGGCAAAAAAGGAAATACAGTACAAAAAAGATGAGCGCTGGCACGCAATTCAAAACAAGGCGAATACAATTGCAAATATTTCAAATTATATTTTAATATTAGTTGTTACAGTTTTGGATATCGTATTTCTATACGCAGATATACAAATAACCCTCACATGGAATAGATTTCTTACTGTGATCATACTATTTATAGCCATGCGCAATGCATTGGAGTTAATAGCTTTATTCTATTTTGACAAGAAAATGTGAGAAAGGGCTTTAGAATAGTATTGGTAATTGCGGCAATATAATTATTGGAGGTGATAATATGAAAATTATAGAGATAAAAAATAAAAGACTGACAGAACAACTGATTGAAGTGTGGGAAGGTTCTGTAAAAGCAACACATCATTTTTTGACAGATACAGAAAGAGATAAAATTAAGAAATTAATACCCCAGGCGCTTGATCAGGTAAAGCACCTGATTATTGCCGAAGACGAAAAGCTTTTTCCTGTTGCTTTTATGGGAATAGAAGAGCAGAAACTAGAAATGTTATTTGTCTCACCTGAAGTTCGGGGTAAAGGAATTGGCAAAAAGTTAATTCAATATGGTATTGAGAAATATTTCATTAATGAAGTAGCTGTTAATGAACAAAATCCTCAGGGCAGAGGATTTTATGAGCATTTGGGTTTTCAAGTTTATAAACGAACAGATTTTGACGAACAGGGAAATCCATATCCGCTTTTATATATGAAATTGGTTTGATAATTATTGTATGGATCTCTTCTATGCTGACTCTGAAATGAGCTCTGATATGAGAGGTTTATTTACGTAAGATTTTATCCATAGCTTTGCCCTTTGCAAGTTCATCTATAAGTTTATCAAGATACCGTATTTCTTGCATGAGCGGCTCTTGAATTTCTTCCACCCGTACACCACAAACGGACCCTTTTATCAGCACTCTGTTTGAATTTAGCTCAGGCGCATTCTGAAAAAAGGCGGCATAAGGCACTTGGTTTTTTGACATATCTTCCAAATCTGTTTGCTGATAGCCGGTCAGCCACCGAATGATCTCATCCACTTCATCCTTTGTGCGGCCTTTCTTCATTGCTTTGTTGACAAGCATAGGATAAATCTTTGAAAAACTCATTTGATATATTTTATCGTTGCTCATTAATAGGTTTCTCCATTTCTGTAAATAGTTAACGATTTAGTTTCTTTGCCAATTGATCAATACCATAGCCCATGGCGGCACCGACTAGTAGAATATTTACGACTGTCCAGATAGCACCGCTTAAAGAAGAAGCCATTGTGTAAACAAGTGAAGATGCAGATACAAGCAGGGACACAACGATACCTTTTAAAGGACCATTTATTTTAAAGTCACATACTGATATTAGAATACCTATCACAATCCATGTAATTGCCGTTGCTTCCTGTAAATAATACTATGGCATCCAATAGTAAAGTAATTTATAATGACAAATCTGGTATACCAGATAAAATTTTATATCAAATTATATTGCGAAAACTTAACAAATATGGATTTGAAACGTTAACTGAAAAAGAAGCATTGAAAATAAAAAAACTGGATGCAAGTGGTTATAATAATTCTAAGAAAATAAGAAGCCTAAAAGGAATTGGGAAGCTTAAAAATCTTATTTCCTTAGATGTTTCTTATAATAACATATCTTCGTTATCTGCGATAGAAAATTTAAGTAAATTAAATGTGCTAGATGGCAGCTTTAATAAAATTAAAAATATAAAGTCAATCAAACATTTGTATAATTTGAAACACCTTATTTTAGACGGCAATAAAATAGTAAGCCTTAAGGAAATAGAAAATTTAACAAATCTAGAATCAATCTATGTACAGCTAAATAGAGTAAAAGAATTACCTGATCTAAAACAACATACAAAATTAGTGGATGCTAATTTTAAATATAATAAAATCAGCAAAAAAGAATTAACGAAAAAACTCCCAAATAGTTGGCTGAGAAGTGATAATTGGTTTAATAGTCATGTTAAACTTCAAAATCTAGTTAAAACAATAAATCTAGTTACGCCAAAGTCATTTAATAGTATTAATAAGAATACAAAAAAGATTATAGGAAAAGCTAATAAAAAGTCGACTATTGTGCTTAGAGATTCATCAAAAAAAAGCATACAAAGAGTTAAATCAGATATTAATGGTCAGTTTACATTAAAAAATCTCGATTTAAAAAAGTATGTAGGAAAAACATTGTCATTAGAGTCATATGTAGTGGATCAAGTGTATGATGAGCGATATATCCTAAAAGTGAAGAAGTTTATTGTCCATTAATAACAAAGTAACACATTACAGGCAGAGTCTCGGGGTGGTCGCAAGACCAGTCGAGGCCTTTGCCTGCACCCCTTCTCGTATCTGAATTTTCAAACACGCTCTAATCTACAGTTTCGCTCGTGCTACCGATTTCAAGTAGATTACCCTCTGGATCGGCAACATAAAAGTTGCGGATGCCAAAGGAAAAGGTCGTGGGTTCTCCCGTAGGGAATTTAAACTACTTTTCCGCATAACCTCATCTAAGTTATCTAGTGTTTGATAAAACGGAATAATAACAGGCGTCACAAATGCCTTGGTTATTCCAATCTGCTTTTTTCAAAGTCCCCTCATATTCCATACCACATTTCTTCATGACCAGTCCCGAATTTGTATTTCTGGGATCATGTCTTGCCTCTATACGCTGTACACCGACTTTATCGAATAAAAAGTTAATAACACAATTCAACGCTTCTGATGTAATTCCATTATGCCACCATTTCTGGCCAATGCAGTAACCGACATGAGCCATACCGATTATATCATTATACGAAGTTATACCAATGCTTCCGATTGGGTTTAATCCATTCTCTTTTAATACAGCTTGAGGTATTCAGTTCCATAGTGTTTCATAATAATCCTCCATAATTATACTGACTAATTGGGTGTTGCTGGGCTTGAGTAACGGGATATGAAAGAACATGAATAAATTCAGTGCCGCTGATTCATATAATAATTGTTGAAACGGAAGTTACGACAGTTGCCGAATTATTTCAAGTATATTGTCATTTGCTTTTATCCCGACCATTGGTACGATAATATTTTCTTTTTCAAGTGCAATAGAAATTTTCTCCATAAATAATCCCATTCCGTTGATTTCCATATCATTATCTGATGTAGTGTTTACCCCACAATTTGAGGCTATTGTAATCGGTTTAGGCGATATGGCTATGATGATATTGATGAACCTACTTATAATAAATGACAAAAGACCGCTGAAGAAATGGTTACATATTTGAAAAAAATAAAAAGAATAGCACGATTATTACCTTAATGTGGTCGCGCCGCGGGACTCCGGTTATATATGGAGTGACTATGCAAAAAAAGCTGCTGGGGATAATGGTTTGCATGTGGGGGTTCTCTTTAACGGAAGAGTGTATTGTAATGTACATCCTTATGGTTTGTCAAAACAACAATGGATAGATGATTTTAATTGCCAACCTCCAGCAATAAAGTTGCCACCGCTCGAAGTACCATTCTATTAAAGTAAAGGAGTGATAATTATAGAACAAGATTTGATATTAAATAAAATACATGAAATTGGTTTAAAACCAGAGATGTATCTTGGGAAAAAAAGTATAAGTCGTTTGCATATGTATATAGCCGGCTATCTTCATCGCCAATATGAAATTGATTGTACATTCAGAACAAAATTTGAAGCTTTTAGTGATTATGTAAACGAATATTATAAAACTAAATCAAATGCAGCAGGTTGGGAGCATGTGATAAAACTGCACGAATACGATGAAGAGGAAGCGTTTAAGAAATTCTATGAATTGTTTTATATATTTATTAATAGTTTAAACATTTAATATTTATAATTCGTTCGTCTTTAGGGCGATGTCTCCTGAGGTTATGCCGCTTCAGGGCATAACCTCTTTAACCTTAACAAAATTCGACTCTGATTATTTTTAGCTTTTCCGAGAAAAATGCATTTTTCAAATTGCCCCAAATGGGTATACTCTTTAAGCCTGGACATATAATCGATACATGGGCAGATTTAATGGAGGATTATTATGAACTTTGATAAAAATAAATTTATAAAAACATACAATCAATCTCTTTATAATAAGCTATGTGACTTTTTAGAATGTGAAAAAAATAGTTATAAACAAATAATTCATATACTTCTGTGTAAAAATATGATAAGTTTTATGTATGAAGGAAATCAATATTTGTTGACAAAAAATGAGAAAAGTTCCCAAATATTAATTGTAGATGAAATAGCTAAACAAAATGGAGTAAGTGATTCCCAATGTGCGTTTATAATAGAAAAAATGAATTATTAGAATTAATGTATAATAAGGAAGATAGGTAAAAAATTAAATATCTATGCAGGGATATGATATTTATACTTAATAAAATTTGCACCATAAGGAGGTTATAAATGGTTTTTAAGTGTCCATGCTGTGGCTATTTTACGATTGATAGCGATGATGAAGTTATCGTTGATGTTTATGAAGTTTGCTTTTGGCAATATGATGAAATAGCTCATGCACATCCTGAAATTTGTATAGGGGCAGAGTATCACTAAATGAAATTAGGGTTAACTATATGAGATATGGAGCATGTAGAGAAATATTTGCAATTAAAAAACTTATACGACAGCCAAAGATAAATGAACTACCAGAAAATAATATATAAACATTATAAATAATAGTCCATAAGAAAATGCAGTTAATGTAAAAGTAGAATAAGAATTAAGGATAGAGGCGTACTAGTCAATAAAGGGTGAAAAATTGACAGAAATATGATATATATTTAAATATAATACTGTGAACTTTTTGTGAAAATATAGGAAGAAGGGAGAAGAGTAAGATATTACTATTTGGCAATTCCAGATTCATATTAACAAGAAATATGTTTAATGAAACTACCAAAGAGAAAAGGGAGAATTTCTATGAAGAGAAAGATTAAAATTTCAGGCAAAAAGGTAGTAAGCAGCTGTTTGGTATTTGCAATGATGTGTCAGTTGGTTGGCAGCAATAATATGATGATCGCAAATGCAGAAAATGAAATGGATGCAGAAACAAAAACCTATATCGTTATGGCAGACAGTTCAAAAGAATTTAACGATGTTACTAACATAGCAGCATTTAGTATTTCAGAAGAAGATCCGGAATTAGCAGATAATAACATTGCAGTAATGGAATTATCACCAGAAGAAGCAGAAGAGATGCAGCAAAATGATGGTTTTGATTGTGGAAGAGGATATCATAATTTCTGCAAATTCACTGGAAGAAGAGATTATCACGGAAGGTATAGAAGCAGAAACTGTTCTTACTGAGAGTGAAAAAGAAAGTCAAACTGTAACTGAGGAAACTGAAATAGCAGAAGAGTCTGAAATTACGGAAAAGTCAACAATGAGCACAGAAACGGTTAAAAATACAGAGAATTTAGCGCAAGAAGATTCCGAAGAGACAGAAACAGAGGATATAGAAAAAGTTAAAAAAAGAGAATTTAAGGCTAAATTACGTGAAGCAAGAAACAATGCAAGTGAAACTGAGGTTGAAGCTGACTGGAACTTACAGGTAATTAATGTAGATGAAGTTAATACAAATGCAAGAAGTATACAGAAAGTGAAAGTTGCTCTATTAGATTCAGGTGTTGATTATGTTGACGGAATAGATCTGGCTGATAGTATTAATTTTGTTGAAGAAGAGGATTATGTGGTTCCAATGTACCAGGATTTAACTGGTCATGGAACAGGAATAGCTTCTATAATCTGTGCAAATGGAGAGGGTGGAATCAAAGGAGTTAATCCAAACGTAGATTTATATTCGGTAAAAGTATTAGATGGTGAAAATAAAGCACCTTTAAGCCGAATCATAAAGGGAATTTATTTGTGTATTGATAATAACATCAATATTATAAACATGAGTTTTGGAACATCAGGCGGTGATTGATAAAGGGCTAGCTGAGGAAAAATATGAATTAGATGCTAAGGCTATAGCTATTATGAAATTGGGTGCAATTTATCCGGATAAACCTGAGGCTAAAGTCGTTGGATATGGTAACTATCCTGAATATCATGGTGGTGTTAAATGGGATAAGGTGCCAGGCAAGGAGGTAGTTCCTGTCAATTTTGTATCTTGCTATCTATTTTTAACAAGGATAGCACTAAGGGGAGGAGATACTTCAGTCTTTAAAAGAGTACCAATAGGAATGGATGCGAGAATATTTAATAAAATCAAATCGAAAATTACCACTACAAAATTTGGGAATTTGCCTTGGAGCCAGGTTCTGGCACAATATGGAAATACGAAAACAAATCGTAAATACTTCTTATATGGAGTTGCAATACATCTTGTTTCTGATTCTTTTGCTCACAGAATATGGTATAAAGAGAATGGTAAAGTTGGAAAGTATATGAAACATCCGTATGCAGATATGCCTGGTGAATGTAAAAACCGGTTTAAAGTAGCAAAAGAGGCTGTAAAGTTGGTTCTTTTAAATGCTGATGAACCTAGTATTGCGGGCGATTATGTGGATATTGCATAGGCACTTGATGTATATAATAATACCTTTGTCAGACAAAACTTATATCAATGTATCATTGAGCTTGCGGGAAGTGATTCGCAATTAGTTGAAGACAACTGTAACGTGAAAAAAATTAAAAATGCGTCACATACTTTAAAATAGAAAATATAGAAAAAGGAGAAAAATTAAATGATGAAAAGAAAAAAAACTTTATTTACTTCATTGGTGCTAGTTTTTATAATGGTATTTTTACCGCTGAATGTTATGGCTGCAAAAAGCAAAACTATTCCAAATAATAACTCGGGTATACCGGATAAAGTGTTATACCAGACTATTTTACGAAAAGTAAGAAAAAGTAAAAGTTTTACGGAAAATGATGTAGCTAAAATAAAGAGTTTAGATGCCAGTAAATATGGTAAAAAGGATAAAATTAAAAGTTTAAAAGGTATCGGTAAACTTAAAAATTTAACGGAACTGAATGTTAGTCATAACCAATTAAAAACGCTATCAGGAGTTGAGAAACTAACTAAATTGACTATTTTATCAGCATATAATAATCAGCTATCTAATATTTCAGCAATTAAAAATTTAATGAAATTAGAATATTTGTATGTTTTTAATAATAAAATATCCACTCTCAAAGATATTAATAAATTAACCAAATTAAAGGCTCTTGATGTTCAATTGAACAGAATAAAAAAATTACCTGATTTAAATAAATATCCGAATTTGGGTGAAGTTGAGTTTAAGTACAATAAAATTAGTGCAAAAGAATTAAACAAAAATCTACCAAAAAAATGGGACAGAAAAGATTCATGGTATAAAAGTACAGCACAGCTTCAAAACCTGGTAAAGAGTATAACATTTGTTAATCCTTCATCCTATAAAAAGATTAGTAAAAATACTAAAATAATAACAGGTATTACAAATAAGAATTCCAAAATAGTGTTAAGAGATCCTAGTGGTAATAAAATAGCAACTGCTAAATCAAATAGCAGGGGTAAATTTACATTTAAAAATTTAAATCTTATTCAATGGGCAAATAAACGATTGACGTTAGAAGCATTTGTAGTGGACTCGTTTTATAATGACGATAACGAATCTTACACATTGAAAGAAGTTAAATTTATTGTCCAAAATTAATAACAAAATTTATTAAAAATAAATAATATAACAACAGCCAAGCCTGTAACCGCTTAACCGCAGTTATGGGCTTTTTCAATTTAGGAGAAAATTATGAAAGCAGTAAATTCAATATCAGCACTCAAAGCACAAATAATGAAACAAATGGAAGCAGCCGTAGCCGAAACAGTAGATGAGTCATTCAAAGACCTGCACGCAAACGTTGACAGCTTCTACAACTCACCCGAAGGAGGATATTCCAGAACCGGACAATTAGCAGAATCACCACGGCATGACGGCATCCATTCAGGATGAAATTCAGTAACCGGAGGTATAAGCCTGGACACGGGCTATCGATACGATCCAAGCGGACGAGACACCCAGACGATTTACAGTTACGCTGAAGACGGAGGATTGATCGGAAATGGCGGATTCTGGGCAAAAACAAAAGTAGACTTTGAACGCAATATAAAAAGTGCATTTGGAAAACGGTTTAAATAGGAGGAAAACAGGAATGAGTTAATAATCTCAGAAAATATTTCTACATGCACAAGACAGGGAATGTCCACTATAACGATAAATCTGGTTGATGAGTACGGGGAGAAGTATAAAAATGAAACGAGCCCGGCAGAATTGGTAGCAGAACAATTTTTAGAAAGAAACAGTGAGATTACCTGGATTTGGCATATTGATGAAGACCTCAGTAATAACTATTACAAAAATTTATTGTGGGTAAGCTGGGATGAGTACACATCATTGAGTAGAGGTTATATAAAAGTGGAAGATATTGACCGGAACCAGGAGTCTATCCCCTACATTACTTCATCAAGGAATCGAGCATTTGGTATTTGCCAGGGCATAAATCATCGATGCAACAAAAAGAGCAGCGGGAAGTGCTATGATGATTCAGTAATGTGTGATAGCTGGGCAAGAGATCCAGAGTTATTTATGGAGTGGTACTGGGCAAATTATTATGAATGTGGTGGTGAATCTAGGGCGGTGGACAAAGATTTGCTGTGTCCGGGAAACAAGGTATATGCACCGGACAAATGTTGTATCTTGCCACAAACCCTGAATACCATGCTGTCTAACAGCAAGAAACATTATTTTTCCCGTAGTACCAGGAGGAATAAACCTGTTTTACCGCTGGGAGTTAGGTACAGCAACAGCCATTTCTAATATTTATCTATTAATTAACAAAACATATAAAGCTGGAGAAAAATATCAAATTACTATTATAGGAGAGTATGGATATTATTCTGTGTATAACGGAACTGTCAAAGATTATGGATCACATCACTTTTTAGTAGAATCGCAAAGTGATATTAATAACACTTCAGAGATATTTAGCTATTCAATAACTAATAATCTTAAGAATGATATTAGTGAATTTGGTAACAAAGATGAATATAATGTAATTTTAGATATAAATGGATATAAACATGAAACTACTCTGTATATAGATAATGGAAAGAAAAAAGAAAGTACATTCTAAATATTTAATGACTATAAAAAAGCAGGTTTGGCATACACTCTTAGTGTTACAAGTAAAAATCTTGGAATCACAAAAACTATAAAAGGTATAATAAAGTATGATAAAAATCTTAATAAAATGTATAAGGTTGTGAGTGATATTTTATATGACGATGAAACAAGTTTTTACATATATTTAAAACCAACTAGTTATTATGATGAAGACATTTCTGATCATAAAATAACAATTATAGTC
>OATB01001042.1_pt1 | contig 11600 bp, 10 predicted proteins | sample 1494941 | NCBI WGS metagenome assembly OATB01 (sample SAMEA2579931, study PRJEB22360) | human gut metagenome | reverse complement strand
CTGTCCCAGCCCGCGGGGGGTGGCGGGTGCCCCCGCCCGCCTGCCGCTGCCCGCCATCCACTGGCTGTGCGGGGTGCTGTTCGTGCTCACGCTGATCGACCTCGTCGTCACGGTGTGCGGCATCATGCATTTCGAGAACAGTCTCGACAATCTCATGGCCGCCATGACGCATTACGGAGACGCCATGAAGGTCGCCGTCAGCGATGTCACCGGCAAGATGAGCGAATCGTGGAAATCCGGCAAGGAGATGTCGTTCGACTTCATGATGCGGGTCAGGGATGCGGCGATGTCCATCTTCAACCGTCAGCAGCGTCGAATGATCGCCTCGTTCCCGAAACTGCGCACCGAACGCAACAATGATGTGCTGGAGCAGCTGCGCCGGATTCTCGAAAGCCTGTACCGTCACTGACGGCCGGATTCAAGCGACGAACCGGGGAGCATTCCCCGACGTTTCGCGGGCAGCCGTCCTGGCGCATGCTGTCGATATGTTCTGCGAGACTGATAGATGCACAATGCCCAGAATTTGATAGGGAGTACCAATATCCATGGCTCACGTCACCGATTTCAAAGAGGCCGGATTCGATTCCGTCCTTGAAGAACTGGAATGGCGCGGGTTGATTTCCCAGTCCACCGACAGGAAACAACTCGCCGAAGCGTTGAACGGGGAGCCGGTCACCTATTATTGCGGCTTCGACCCGACCGCGGCGTCGCTGCATATCGGCAATCTCGTGCAGCTGATCAACATGCGTCACCTTCAGGCCGCCGGGCATCATCCGATCGCCTTGGTCGGCGGCGCGACCGGTCTGATTGGCGACCCCCGCCAGTCGGGCGAGCGCACCCTCAACCCGAAGGACGTCGTCGCCGGCTGGGCCGAACGGCTCAAGCGGCAGATCGGCGGCATTCTGGAAACCTACGGCGACAATCCGGTGCGTTTCGTCTCCAATTACGACTGGACCGCGCAGATGTCCGTCATCGACTTCCTGCGCGACGTCGGCAAGAACTTCCGACTCGGCACCATGCTGGCCAAGGACACGGTCGCGCGTCGTCTGAACTCCGAGGAGGGCATCTCCTTCACGGAATTCAGCTACCAGGTGCTGCAGGGCAACGACTTCCTTCACCTGTTCGACGAGTACGGCTGCACGCTGGAAATCGGCGGATCCGACCAGTGGGGCAACCTGACCTCCGGCATGGACCTGATTCGCAAGGTGCGCGGCGTCACGGTGAACGTGTTCACCAGCCCGATCATCACCGACGCCACCGGCAAGAAATTCGGCAAATCCGAAGGCAACGCGGTGTGGCTCGATGCCACCATGCTCAGCCCGTACCGGTTCTACCAGTTCTGGTTCAACCGCCCCGACGTCGAGATGGAAGGCCTGCTCAAGGCATTCACGTTCCTGCCAAAGGCCGAGATCGAACGACTCGCCGAAGAATCGCGCACCAATCCCGGCGCACGCGAAGCCCAGCGCACCCTCGCATGGGAAGTGACCAGCTTCGTGCATGGCGAGGCCGCGACGCAGGCGGCGATCGACGCGTCCGCAGCCCTGTTCGGGCGCGGCGGCGACCTTGCCTCCATCGACGAGGACACGCTTGAAGCCGCCATCGACGGACTCAAGATAGAGGACGAGTCCGGTGCCAAGACGTTCGCGTCCGTCGGCATCGACGACCGCATCACCGAGGCCGGGGTGAAGGCAGGCCTGTTCAAGTCTATTTCCGAGGCCCGCAAGACCATCAAGTCCGGTGGCGTGTATCTGAACAACAACCGTGTGACCGACGAAGAGCAGACGTTGGGCCAGGACGATTTCCTGCACGGTCGTTTCGCGCTCATCCGCCGCGGCAAGAAGGCGCTCGGCGTCGTCGAGAAGCACTGATTCATTCCTGCTCCCACTGGCGGGGAGCTGCCGGCCAGGGCCGGCTGGGGTGGTTGCGCCGGCATGGAGACCATCCCGCTCATCGTGACATCGCATCGCAACAACAGACTTTGCATTAAGAAAGGCATACACGTATGGCAGAAGAACAGGGTCGCTCCGGCGGCAAATCATACGGCAACCGCGGTTACGGCTCCGGACGTTCCGGCGGTTACCGCAAGTCGGGCGGTTACCGCAAGGACGGCGACCGCGGCGGATTCCGGCGCGACGGCGAGCATGGCGGATACCGCGGCAAGGGCGGTTTCCACAAGGATGGGGAGCGCCGTGACTTCCACAAGGGTGGTTTCCGCAAGGATGGTGATCGTGGCGGTTTCCGTCGCGATGACCGTCGTGATGGTGACCGTCCGTTCCGTCGTGATGGTGATCGTGGCGGTTTCCGTCGTGACGACCGTCGTGATGGTGATCGTCGTGATTTCCATCGCGGTCCGCGTCGTGACGGTGATCAGGGCGGGTTCCGCCGGGATGGCGGTTTCCACAAGGATGGGGAGCGCCGTGACTTCCACAAGGGTGGTTTCCGCAAGGATGGTGATCGTGGCGGTTTCCGTCGCGATGACCGTCGTGATGGTGACCGTCCGTTCCGTCGTGATGGTGATCGTGGCGGTTTCCGTCGTGACGACCGTCGTGATGGTGATCGTCGTGATTTCCATCGCGGTCCGCGTCGTGACGGTGATCAGGGCGGGTTCCGCCGGGATGGCGGTTTCCACAAGGATGGGGAGCGCCGTGACTTCCACAAGGGTGGTTTCCGCAAGGATGGTGATCGTGGCGGTTTCCGTCGCGATGATCGCCGCGGCGGCGACAACCCGCGTTACCGTCGCGATGACCGCCGTGACTTCCATCGTGATGGCGATCGCCCGCGCTATCAGCGCGATGACCGCCGCGACGGCGAGCGTCGCGAGTTCTCCGCCGAGGAGAAGCGCGAATATCGGGAGCAGAAGCGTCAGGACTATATGAGCGGTCCCCGTCGCAATTCCGACGGCACGGTAAGCTACCCTTCGCAGAACCCCTATACGGATCGTCGTCCGAACGAGCCGAAGATGCCCAAGGGCATGGAATGGTCCATGCTGTCCAAGGAAGAGCGTGAACGCCTGCGCGGCCTGTCCAAGGAGCACGCCGAGAACATCGGCCTGCACATCCTCGCCGCCTATGCGCTGGAGGAGAAGGATCCCGAACTGGCCCTCGCCCACGCCAAGTGGGCTGCTCATCAGGCGTCGCGCATCGATTTCTCCCGTGAGACGCTTGCCTTCATCGCGTACCGTCAGGGCGATTACAAGCTCGCCCTGCGTGAGTTCCGCACCGCGTACCGCATGAACGGCTTCCTCGACTACCTGCCGTTCATCGCCGACTGCGAACGCGGCAACGGCGATCCCAAGAAGGCCATCGAAGTGGTGCGCTCCGACGATGCCAAGGCGTTGCATGGCGAGGCGAAGGCCGAGATGTTCCTGGTCTATGCCGGTGCCCTCGCCGACCTCAAGATGTGGGACAAGGCCATCGAGATCGTCCACACGCTCGGACGTTCCAAAGGGCTGCCGGGCGAATACCGCATGCGTGCCGTGCAGGCCGAGCAGTACTTCCTCGACGAGTGCGGCCGTACCGAGGAGGCCGCCGCATTGGACGACCTGCTCGACCGTCTCGAAACCCAGTACGCCGAAGCCGATGAGGACGAGACCGTGGACGACGTGATTATCGATCACGACATGGAGCACTTCACCGATGACGAGCTCGACATGCTCGGCATCAGCGAGGACGACGCCCAGTTCGCGCCCGACGACTACGACGACATGTACGGCGGCTCCGAAGACGGATACGGCGACGAGTCGGACGATGCCGAATCGGATGACTCCGATGACTCAGCCGATGCCGAAGCCGGCCAGAACCCCGATGCCGAAGACGAGGCGTCCCTTGACGGCCCGCTGGCCGACGAGGAGGAGCTGACGGCCAAGGAGACCGAAGAAGGCGCCGAATCCTTCACCGACCCCGCCGACCAGAACGCCGATGACACCGGCGAAGCCGCTGATGAAGCCGAGGACGCGGGACCCGCCGAAGCCGACGATGCGCAGACGGACGAAGCGGAAGCTTTGGATGCCGCCGAACCGGCTGCGGAAGCGCAGGACGAGTGACGCGCATGAACGCCATGCTCAAATCCACCGACCGTCCCATATCTCAGACGTACCGGCTGGCGCTGCTCGATCTGGACGGCGTCGTCTACCGGGGCAAGAACCCGGTGGAACACGCCGCCGATTCCATCAGGGCGGCGCAGCGTGCGGGAATGCAGGTGGAATACACCACCAACAACTCCTCCCGTTTCCAGCGCGTCGTCGCCGAGCAGCTTCGAGGCTTCGGCCTTGACGTCGAACCGCGGCAGGTCATCACCTCGTCCGTGGTGGCCGCCCGCATGGTGGCCCGGCACGTTCCGGCCGGAGCGCGCATCCTCGTGCTGGGTGCCGAGCATCTGCGCGAGGAAGTGGCCGGTCAGGGACTCACCGTGGTAGACCATGCCGAGGACGCCCCGGAGGCGGTCATCCAGGGATGGTATCCGGACATGACGTGGCAGCAGATGGCGGAGGTCTCGTACGCGGTGGAGCGGGGTGCGCTGTATCTCGTCACCAACCGCGACTTGACCATTCCCCGCGAGCTCGGCATCGCGCCGGGATGCGGTTCCATGATCCAGGCGGTCATCAACGCGACCGACGCCGAGCCGATCGCATCCGCGGGCAAGCCCGAGTCTGCCATGTACGACGAGGCCCGACTGCTGGCCGCGGGAAACGAGACGGAGCCGGTCAGTCGTGAATCGTGCCTGGCGATAGGCGACCGTCTCGATACGGACATCGAGGCCGGCAACCGCGGCGGATACGATTCCCTCGCGGTGCTGACCGGCGTCACCAACCCGCATGAGCTGATGACGGCGCCGGCGCATCTGCGCCCGTCCTATATTGTCCGCGACCTGCGCGGACTGCAGGAGGCCCAGCCATCCACCGATGCGAGCGACGGCAACGTCTGGACGTGCGCCGACGCGACCGCCCGGCTGGAAGACGGCTCACTGACGGTGAGCGACGCGACCGACATCAACGCCCTGCGCGCGGCCTGCGCCGCTGCATGGACGTACGCCGACAACGGTGGGGACATCGGTTCGGTCTCATTGCCGGAATTCTCACTGTGATCATCGCCGCCCGCCGCAAGGCCGGCGGCGTTTTCCGTGACGTGCAGGGGCACATGAAACACTGGGCATAAGGAGCGGCCATGCCGGACGATATCACCGAACGTTACTCACAGCTCGCCGACCTTGACGGCAAAGACGACGACCAGCGCATCGAGGTCTTCCGCGACGTGCTCGGCCAGCTGCAGCGCGAGCTCGACGAGAACCACTGAAAGACAAGGCCGCTGGCAGGGAAACCACCGGATGTGAAAGGTGCAGGAATGGAACGTCTTGACGCGCTCATCGTCGGTCTGGGATTGGTGCCGAGCCGCTCCAAGGCACAGCGGCTGATCCGTGACGGCCATGTGCTGGTCGACGGTGTCGCCGTCACCAAACCGGCTGTGAACGTGGCCACCGCGTCCTCGATCACCGTCGACAAGGGCGACGACTACGTGTCTCGCGGCGCGTACAAGCTGATCGGCGCCTTCGACGAGTTCTCCGGTCGAGGCCTGCCTTCGCCGCGCGGCCTGCGCTGCCTGGACATCGGTGCCTCGACCGGCGGCTTCTGCGACGTGCTGCTGCGCAGGGGAGCCGCTCAGGTCATCGCCCTGGATGTGGGGCATGGTCAGCTCGATAGTCGTATCGCGCGCGACCCGCGCATCATCGAGATGAGCGGGGTCAACATCCGCGACGTGACCGCCGCGAATCTGCCGTATCGGCCGGACATGATCGTGTCGGACGTGTCCTTCATCTCCCTGACATACGTCATCCCGGTCATTGCGCGCATCGCCGCGCCCGGAGCCTCAGTGGTGCTGCTCGTCAAACCGCAGTTCGAAGTGGGCAAGGGCAATCTCGGCAAGGGCGGTATCGTGGAGGACCGGCATCTGCGCGATCAGGCGCTGGAGACGGTCGTCGATTGCGCGAACCAGCATGGGTTGACGGTTGCGGGAACCGCCCCGTCACCGATCGAGGGCACTCACGGGAACACGGAGTTCCTGCTGTTCGCCCGCATGGATGACATCGCCGCAAAGGCCGACTGAAAAATGCCGCATCGCGCGCGGATTCGTCGTCCGTGTCACGTATTGCGCAGATACACACGCTTGGCGGCACCGGATACCAGCAATACGCTGGACGTGCTGTCCATGGCGAGCTTCGTGATGCACGAGGCGCGTTCCACATGCGATTCGTCAGTCAACCGTATGAAGACGCCCTGCATCAGGGTGCAGATGAGCCTGCTGACACGCAAATCGCCGCCGATGATTCGTTCGGCGTTGCTCGTCTGGGTGAATTCCGTCATGCCGCTGCGCCCGAACATGGCGCTTGACAGGGGAGTCATCCGCAGCCGTTCGGTGCGCAGCTCGTCCGCGTCCAACGTGCCCTGCATGTCCAGGTATCTCGTGACGATGTATGAACGGTTGCGCAGCAGTCCGCGAACGGTCATGCCGCCAGGGCACATGACATCGCCCTGCACGATGATCTTGCCGGTGAAATCCAGAGCGGAGCAACGCAGGTCGCCTCCGACATGCAGTTCGCCATGCCCGCTGATTCTGTTGACATGCATGTCGCCGCGGCAGGTCAGACGCCCCTCGCAATGCACGTTCCCGCCGTCGAGCCTCATCGCATCGAACGAGCCGCGGGCACGCAAACCGTCGAATCGCATGCCGGCATCGCAGGAGCAGCTGCCGTTCGTCGTCACGTTTTGATATGAGCCGTCGGGCACATGCCCGTCAACCATCGTGATATTGCCCATTGCGCCACCCTCGCCGCCGCCATGTCGTTACGTTGCGACGACTGTGCCGCAACATCTTTTTGACTGTACCAATTGGATGGCGCTGCGGCACGTGCCTGCGTTCAGTATGTGGTCATACGGGGGTATGGAGGGGGTGCCTGGCGTCGGTCAGCCGCGAATGAACTTGTCGATGTTGTCCTGCTTGCCCATGATGACGAGTTCGTCGTTGCGGTGCATGACCAGTTCCTTGGAACCGTACTGGAACTCGCTGCCGGGCGCCTTGATGCCGACGACGGTGACGCCGTAGCGTTCGTTGACCTTCGCGTCCGCGATGGAATAGCCGACCACGTGCGAAGGCGTGTGGATCTTGACGACGGTGTGCGAGCCCTCGATCTCGATGTAATCCAGATAGTTTCCGGACACCAGATGCCCGACGCGCTTGCCTGCATCCGTTTCGGCGTTGATGATGTGACGCGCTCCGATGCGCTGCAGGATGCGCGCGTGCTCCTTCGACACCGATTTCGCCCAGATGTCGCTGATGCCGGCGTCCAGCAGGTTTCCGGCGGTGATCACCGACGCCTCGACGCTGTCTCCGATGGCGACGACGGCGGTGTCGAAATCGGACGCGTTGAGCTGCTCGACGGCGAGCACGTCGGTCATGTCGGCCTGAACGGTGGGAACCTGCGCGGACCACCTGTTGACCAGTTCGGGATCCTTGTCGACGGCGAGCACGTCCTGCCCCATGGAATCCAACGTGGTCGCCACCGAACTGCCGAATCGTCCCAGTCCGACGACCAGAATGCTCCTGTTGTTGCGTGCCATGCCATCATCCTTTCCGCCGCCGTGCGCGGCGATGCGCCGGTGCCGCCGTCATGGACGCCGCCGATTCTCCGGGCGGCGGTGAACGGTACCGCTTCTACGTCATGATATGGCCATCCCTGCCCGTCCGACAAAGGCGGAGTCGGCGGCATCCGTCGGATGCAGACGGTATCGGCGGCGCCCTCAGCCGACCACGATGGGCTCGTTGGGGTATCGTATCGATTCCAAGGCGCGGGGCCTGTTGATCGCGTATGCGATCGTCATCGGACCGAGACGACCCACCACCATCGCCGTGGCGAGGATGAACAACGCCGCCGGATTGTCCTCGCGCGCCACGCCGACCGAATAGCCGCCGAGCCCGAACGACGAACAGGCGTCGAACAGGGCATCGGTGAGCGAGCAGTCCGAGGCGAGCATCAACGCCAGCGAAGCGCTCAGTACTAGGAACAGGCAGGCGGCGGTGATGCTCACCGCGGTCATCGCCACGCGCGTCGGAATCCGGCGCCGGAAGGCGTTGATGTCGGTGTGTCCGGTGAACGCGGCACGGCAGATCAGTAGGATGACCGCGAACGTCGTGACGCGGATGCCGCCGGCCGTGGAGGTGCTGCCGCCTCCGATGAACATGATGACGCTCATGAACACCTTCGTCGGCTCGCTCACCTGCGGCACCCAGCTCAGGTCGAAGCCGGAGCTGCGCGGCATTACCGCCGCGACGACCCCGTAACGCAGCCGCGTCTCCACGTCGGCGCCCTTGAACAGGAACGGGTTGTCCCATTCCACCAGCAGGAACCACGCCAGCGACAGCAGCACCAGCGAGAACGTCGTCACCAAGGTGATCTTGGTGTGCAGGCTCCAACGGCGTGGGGGAGTGCGGTGGCGGGCGCAGCGCATGAGGTTGAGCAGCACGGGAAATCCCAGCGTGCCGCAGAACGCGCTGGCCATGATCGGCATGCCGACCGCCCAGTTGTTGACGTGCAGGCCGGCGCCGTCCGGCGTGAAGCCGGCGTTGTTGTATGACATGACCGCGAAGAACAGCGCCTCCCGGGCGGTATGGCGGACATTGCCCCTGTTGATGCCGTACAGGCCGGGGAACAGGGCGAGGAACGTGACGGACTCGATGATGAATGTGGTGGTGATGACCACGGTGAGCACGCCGCGGATCTCGTTGAGTTTCGTGGTGCCGAGCTCGTTGGCGGTGAGCAGCCTCTGCGTGGCTTTCATGTGATGGTTGGCGGCCAGGGCGATCAGCGATGCGAACGTCATGACGCCCAAGCCGCCCATCTGCACCGACACCAGCAGCACCACCTGGCCGAACGCGGTCCAGTGCGTGGTCGCGTTCACGATGGAGATGCCGCATGTCGACAGTGCGGACACGGCGGTGAAGAACGCGGTGGAGAAGCTGGTCGGCTCCTCTTCGTGTGAGGAGACCGGCAGCAGCAACAGACTGGTGGACAGGGCCACCAGCAGCAGGAAGTAGATGATGGTCAGACGGCCGGGATGCGAGGTGAGATGGTGAATGAAGCTGCGTTTCCTGCGGGTGCGCTCCTCGGCGGCGGCCTTCTCGAACGTGTCGCCGGAGAACCACCACGCGTAGCCGTGCGATGCCTCGCGGTTCGCTGAGGACTCGTCAAAAACGAGATTTGACATGGTCCCCGCTCCTTCGTATGCGTCGGCGCGCGTCAAGCGCGGCAACAGACTGGTTGCACTCGCCATTTTAGTATTCTTTGGCGCTGATGCCGCCGTCGTCCGCATCGCGGGCGCGGGCCCGCCCGGCCCCGGATCGGTCTTCATGGACGCGCCGCCGGCGGCGCTTGCGTTTCGTTTTCGGCGGATAAACGGTTCGTGGCGCCTTATGGGATATTGTGGATGACAGTACGTGGTCGTTTCGGATGATGATGAGGTGTGCGATGGTCTGCGCTCGGCATGCAGTGGTGGTGACGCATTCGCGTCTGCGTGAAAGCGGCACGGTGGTGTCTGAGGCGGTCGACCGGCTGCGCAACGTCGGGTTCGAGGTGTCGATCATCGACAACGTCGAGGCGCCGCAGTTCGGCGGCGTGACCCACAAGGTCGACGAGGACACCGAGATCGTCGTGGTGCTTGGCGGCGACGGCACGATACTGCGGGCCGCTGAACTGGTGCATTGCACGCAGGTGCCGATTCTCGGCGTGAACATGGGTCATGTCGGTTTTCTGGCCGAATTCGAGAGTTTCCAGATGAGCGAGGCGATCCGGCGCGTCGCCGACCATGACTATTCGATTGACGAGCGCATGATCGCCCATGTAGATGTGTGGCTGCCGGGTGCGCATGAGCCGCTGCAGGACTGGGCGCTGAACGACATCACCTTGGAGCGCGCCGACCGTGGCAAGATGGTCGAGCTGTCGGTCCGGGTGGACGATGTGGAGATGAGTTCGTTCGGCTGTGACGGCGTCATCGTGTCGACGCCGACCGGATCCACCGCATACGCGTTCTCCGCGGGAGGGCCGATCATGTGGCCGAACGTCAAGGCGCTGCAGCTGGTGCCGCTGGCGGCGCATGCTCTGTTCGCCCGCCCGCTGATCATCGGCGCCGGCTCGACGTTCACTCTGGACATCCTCGACGATTCGTCATCCGAAGGCTGGATCTGTTGCGACGGACGACGGCAGTGCGCCCTGCCGAAGGGGACCCGCGTCGAGGTGCGCGAGTCGAAGAGCACGTTGCGGCTGGCCCGGCTGTCCGGTGTGCCGTTCACGAACCGTCTGGTCACCAAATTCGATCTGCCGGTGGTCGGATGGCGCGAGCACGCGAGGAACGGTGGTTCCTCGGCGCAGCGCACGCGTGCAAGGGGTGCGGCGGACACGGCCGCGGTGCCTTCTTCCGGCGAGCAGGGGGTCGACCATGCTTGAGGAGCTGGAAATTCATGACCTCGGCCCGATTCATCGTGCCCTGCTCACGCCGGCCGGGGGAATGACCGCGATCACCGGCGAGACCGGAGCGGGCAAGTCCATGCTGTTGAGCGCCATCCGGCTGATTTCCGGCGGACCGGCCAGCAGCGGGCGCGTGTCCCCGGGCGCTTCGGAGGCATGGGCGCAAGGCGTGTTCGCCGTGGATGACCGCGGCGGCGTGGCGCAGGAGGCCCGCGATGCCGGTGCCGTGCTGGAGGACGGGGAGTTGTACTTGTCGCGCACGGTGCCGGTGTCGGGCCGGTCCCGTGCCGTGCTGAACGGCAAGAGCGCCCCCCGCTCGGTCTTGGAATCACTGGCGTCGCAGTTGGTGACGATTCACGGGCAGGCCGACCAGTTGCGCATCGCCGCCGCATCCAGGCAGCGGGAGTTCCTTGACATGGTCGCCGGCGATGATGATCTGCTGGCGCGGTACCGTCATTCATGGGATGCTCTGCGCGATCTTGATGACCGTCTGGAACGGCTGCGCCATCAGGAGTCGTCCGCCAGACAGCGTGCGGACTATCTGCGCGAATCCATCCAGCGCATCAACCGCGCCGACCCCCAGCCCGGCGAGGACGAGGAGCTCAAAGGCCGTCGCGCCCGCATCGAGAACGCCGCCGATATCGCGCAGGGTGTCAGCCGGGCGCTTGCGGCGCTTGACGCCTCCCAGGTGGATGTCGACGCCGATTCATCGAGCGCGTCTGATCTGCTGAATCAGGCGATCTCCTCATTGCGCGACATTCATGTCGACGGTGATTTCGGCGAATTGGCTGACCGTCTGGAATCCCTGAACGCGGATCTGTCGGACATCGTGTTCTCGCTGTCGCGTGAGCTTGACGGCGAGGAGAGCGTCGAGGACCTGGATGCCATCAACGCGCGCATCCACGAGCTGGGCGAGCTGACCCGGCGCTGGGGGCCGACGCTGCAGGACGTGATTGCATGGCGCGACAAGGCGACGTTCGAGGTCGAGGATCTGGACGCGTCTCCTGAGAAGGTCGCCCAGCTGCAGGACGAGCGCGAAGCCGCATTCGACCGGGCCCTGCAGGATGCCGGGGCGCTGAGCGAGGCGCGAC
>OATB01001033.1_pt1 | contig 11766 bp, 8 predicted proteins | sample 1494941 | NCBI WGS metagenome assembly OATB01 (sample SAMEA2579931, study PRJEB22360) | human gut metagenome | reverse complement strand
TGCCGACGATGCCGGAGACCATGCGCTTGGCGGTGGCCACGAAGATGTTGCCCGGGCCGGTGATCTTGTCCACCGGATCGCACAGAATCTCGCCGTCCTGCGGTTCGGAGCCCTTGGCGCCGTAAGCGAACATGGCGATGGCCTGAGCGCCGCCGACCGCGTACACCTCGTCCACGCCGAGGATGGCGCAGGTGGCGAGGATGGTCTTGTCCGGCAGGCCGTCGGAGTTGCTGCGGCTCGGCGGGGTGGCGATGGCCAGCGATTCGACGCCTGCGGCCTGCGCCGGCACCACGTTCATGATGACGGAGCTCGGGTAGACGGCCTTGCCTCCCGGCACGTACAGGCCGACGCGCTGCACCGGAATCCAACGTTCGGCGACGCGCGCGCCTTCGGCCAGGTCGGTGTGGAACGGGGCCGGCACCTGGGATGCGGATACGGCGCGGCAGCGGCGCACGGATTCCTCGATGGCGGCGCGCACTTCCGGATCGAGCTCGTCGACGGCGGCCTTCATGGCCTCGACCGGCACACGCAGATGCTCGGGACGGATATGGTCGAACTTCTCCGCGAAGTCGCGCAGGGCCGCAGCGCCGCGGGCCTTCACATCATCGAGAATCGGCTGTACGAGCTCAGTGGCCTCGTTGGTGCCCATCTCGGCGCGGGGCATGGCTTCCAGCATTTCAGCTCGAGTCAGCTTCTTGCCGCGCAGGTCAATGATTCGCATATAGTTTTCTTCGCTCATAACGCCCCATGGTAACAACGCCAAGTCACGAGAACGTCCCGTCGTCTCACATTCAGCCGCATTGTGAGACACGCAGATCCGCCGTTTTCCATGCCATGCCGATTTCCGCGAAAAATATATGCCGGTCGACGCCATTCAGCATCGGCCGGCAATCAAAAACCTGTTCAGGTCAAACCGTTCAAGTCAAACCGCTCAGGCCAACGGAAGCGAGCTCGGTCCGAAGAGAATCTTGATTTCGGCGAACAGCGACGTGTCGCGTTTGACGCGGAACCGGTCTCCGAACGTCAGCACCTTGGCGTTGCCTTTGTCGTCCATCAACGCCAGTTTCACCTCGCACGGGCCGGGATGGCTGGTCAGAATCTGCCCGAGCCGCCGCACATGCGACTGGTCGAGCGCGATCGGCGGCAGCACAATCGTCAGCGGACGTTCATCCTGCGCCTCCAACGTCGGCACGGTGAATTCGGTGGCGCGCATGCTCACTGTCTCATCGCGCTTCTCCACCTGGCCGCGGATCTGTACCACGGTGTCGACGGCGAGCTCGGGCGCGGCGGCCTCGTACACCTTGCCGAAGAACATGCATTGGATGGAACTTTCCAGATCCTCGACGGTTACGATGGCCCACGGATTGCCCTTTTTCGACACGCGGCGGTCCACGTTCGTGATCAGGCCCGCGATCGTCACCTGCTGGCCGTCCGGCATGCTTCCCGCGCGGTCGATCAGGTGCGCTATCGACATTTCGCGCAACGACACCAGAATCGACTGCATGCCGCTCAACGGATGGTCGGACACGTACAGGCCAAGCATCTCACGTTCGAAGTTGAGCTTGGTTTTCTTGTCCCACTCCTCCACGTCGGGCACCTGCACCATGGCGTCTCCCATGGCGGAATCGTTCTCTTTGGAATCGTCCAGGTCGGCGAACAGGTCGAACTGGCCTTCCGCCTGCTTGCGTTTCAGGCCGACGACCGAATTGATGGCCGTTTCGTGGATGGTGAACAGCGCACGACGGTTCGGGTCGATCGAGTCGAACGCGCCGGCCTTGATCAGCGATTCCACCAATCGCCTGTTCAGCGCCTCCAACGGCACGCGTTTGATGAAATCGGTGAAGTTCACGTACTTGCCGTGGCCGTTCTCACGTTCCGCGATGATCGCATCGACCGCGTTCTTGCCGACGTTGCGGATGGCGCCGAGGCCGAATCGCACGACGTCGCCGACTGCCGAATACTCGTACACCGACTCGTTCACGTCCGGAGAAAGCACCTGGATGCCCATGCGTCGCGCCTCGCCCAGGTACAGCGCGGTCTTGTCTTTGTTCGTGCTGGCGCCTTGCAGCAGGGCGGCCATGAACTCCACCGGATAATGCGTTTTCAGATACGCGGTCCAGTAGGAGATCAAACCGTATGCGGCCGAATGCGCCTTGTTGAACGCGTAGCCGGAGAACGGTACGAGGATGTCCCACACGGCCTGCGCGGCCTCTTCGGAATATCCATGCTCCTTCATGCCGGCGAAGAACGGAATCTTCTCCTTGGCCAGCACTTCCGGCTTCTTCTTGCCCATCGCTCGACGCAGCACGTCTGCCTTGCCCAGCGAATAGCCGGCGAGGATTCGCGCCGCGGACTGCACCTGCTCCTGGTAGACGATCAGACCGTAGGTCTCGTCGAGCACTTCCTTAAGCGGTTCGGCCACTTCGGGGTGGATTGGCGTGATCTTCTGCAGACCGTTCTTGCGCTTCGCATAGTTGGTGTGCGAATCCATATCCATCGGACCTGGACGGTACAGCGCGATCAGTGCGGAAATATCGTTGAAGTTGTTCGGCTTCAACGTTTTCAGCAGCGAGCGCATGCCGTCGGAATCGAGCTGGAACACGCCGAGCGTGTCGCCACGGGACAGCAGGTCGTAGGTGGGGCGGTCGTCCAGCGGAATCTTCGTATGGTCGATGCGTTCCTTGCCGTTCGCCTCGATGTTGTTCAGGGTGTCTCGGATCACCGTCAAGTTGGAAAGTCCGAGGAAGTCCATCTTGACCAGACCGAGCGTTTCGCACGTATGGTATTCGAGCGTGGTGGTGACGGTGCCGTCGGTACGTTCCAGCAGCGGCGACGTGTTGGTGATCGGCTCGCTGCCCATGATGGTGGCGCAGGCGTGCACACCGGTCTGACGAATCAGACCTTCGATGCCCATCGCCTCGTCCGTGATGCGTTTCGCGTCCGGGTCGGAATCGTACAGTTCGCGGAATTCGCGTGCTTCCGCGTATCGTTTCGCGCTTGGGTCGAAGATGTCGTGCAGCGGAATGTCCTTGCCGCCGGTCTGTGCGGGAGGCAGGGCTTTGGTGATCTTGTCTCCGACGGAGAAGTCGTATCCCATGATGCGGGCGGAGTCCTTCAGCGCCTGCTTGGTTTTGATGGTGCCGTAGATCACGCACTGCGCCACTTTGTCACGTCCGTATTTCTCACCCACGTAGTCGAGCACGCGTCCACGACCGTCCGGGTCGAAGTCGACGTCGATATCAGGCAGTGAGACACGTTCCGGATTGAGGAATCGTTCGAAGATCAGACCGTGTTCAAGCGGATCAAGTTCGGTGATGCCCATCGCATACGCGACCATGGCGCCTGCGGCGGAGCCACGGCCCGGCCCCACCATCACGCCGTGGGCCTTCGCCCAGTTGATGTAGTCGGCCACGACGAGGAAGTAGCCGCAGAACTGCATCTGGCAGATCACGCCGCATTCGTAGTCGGCCTGCCGCAGCACTTCGAGCGACGGCTTGCCGTTGTACCGGCGTTCCAGGCCTTCCTCGACCTTCTTCAGGAACAGCGACGTCTCGTCCCAGCCTTCCGGACAGTCGAATTGCGGCATGAACGCGCCGTCTTCATGATCGTCGAACATGACGTTGCAGCGTTCGGCGATCTCCAACGTGTTGTCGCACGCTTCGGGAAGGTCTTTGAACAGTTCGCGCATTTCCTCGGCGGATTTGATGTAGTAGCCGGTGCCGTCGAATTTGAATCGGCCCGGCTCGTCCAGCGTGGAGCCGGAGTTGATGCACAGCATGGCGTCCTGCGCGCCGGCGTCTTCGGCACGCGTGTAATGGGAATCGTTGGTGGCCAGCAGCGGCGCGTTGAGCTTTTTTGCGATGTCGAGCAGCCCGTCGGTCACTTGCTTTTCGATTTTCAGGCCGTGGTCCATGAATTCGATGTAGAAATTATCGCGGCCGAAAATGTCTTGGAATTCGCCGGCGGCACGCAACGCGTCATCGAACTGGCCCAGGCGCAGACGAGTCTGGATGATGCCCGACGGGCAGCCGGACGAGGCGATGATGCCTTTCGAATATTTGGCGAGGATTTCCTTATCCATACGCGGATAGCGCATGACTCGGCCTTCAAGGTTCGCGTCGGTGGAGGCTTTCATGAGGTTGACGAGGCCTTCGTCGTTTTCTGCCCACATGGTCAGGTGGGTGATGACACCGCCGCCGGACACATCATCCGGGTTACGGCGGCGATGCAGCGGATCCAGATCCGGATTCCAGTTGGTGTCCCAGCTCACACGGGTGGGGTCCTGACGTGCGGTTTCCGGCGTCACATAGGCTTCGATGCCGATGATCGGCTTGATGCCGGCGTTGACCGCGGCGCTCCACATCTCATACGCGCCATGCATGTTGCCGTGGTCGGTGATGCCGACGGCCGGCATGCCCAGTTCCTTGGCGCGCTTGACCAGATCCGGTATTTTCGATGCGCCGTCGAGCAGCGAATAATGCGTGTGATTATGCAGTTGCACGAAATTTGCGGAAGTAGCCATGCGTTCCAATTTAGCTGGGCTTCATGACGGCGTGGAGTCGTTTCTGGCCGTCCGGCCACACTTTTATAGGGACTGGTCGGCGTGCCGTGCGCGCATCACGTCAAGCGCATGCTGCAGGTCGGCGGGATAGTGCGATTTCACCGTGGTCCACACGTGCGTACGCGGATGGCGGAATTCCAATTGCATGGCGTGCAGCCATTGCCGTTCAAGGCCAAGCGCCTCGCTCAGCTGCGGATTCGCGCCGTACATGGCGTCCCCCGCCAACGGATGCCCGATGGATGAGAAATGCACGCGGATCTGATGGGTGCGGCCGGTTTCCAGGTTCACGGATACGAGCGTGGCTTCGCCGAAACGTTCCATCACGTCCCAATGCGTGATGGCCTCTTTGCCGGCCGGTGTCACGCAGAAGCGGAAGTCGGAGACTTTGGCGCGTCCGATCGGCGCTTCGATGGTGGCTTTGTCTTCTTTGAGATTGCCCTGCACGAGTGCGTGATATGTTTTGACGACCTCATGTTCGGCGAACTGCCGGCGCATCTCCACGTACGCAAGATCGGACTTGCATACGAGCATCAGTCCCGATGTGCCCACGTCGAGTCGTGACACGATGCCTTGACGGCCTGCCGCGCCATACGACGTGATGTGCACTCCCCTGTCGATCAGGCTGCCAAGCACCGTCGGACCGGTCCATCCGACGGATGCGTGCGCGGCGACGCCGACCGGCTTGTCCACCACGACCACATCGTCGTCCTCATAGACGACGGCCATGTCATGGGCGATCGGTTCCGGTTCGGACCGTTCCTCGACGATGTCGAATTCTACGGTTTCGCCTGCCTGCAGGGTCGACGATTTGGAAATGTCCCTGCCGAGCACGCGCGCCTGTCCGCTTTCGATGAGGTCGGCCGCCTTGGCCCGGGAAATGCCAAGCATTTTGGCGACCGCGACGTCGAATCGTTTGCCGACGAGCGCGTCGGGAGCGGGTACGAGACGGCTCATGCTGCTTTCGTCCCGTCGTCGGTTGCGTTCGCATCATCACCAAGCGTCTTGCCGTTGGCCTCGTCAAGGTCCTTTTGGCTGAACGGTTCCCCGAGGAACAGCAGCAGCACCGCCGCAACGCCCGCGAGCATGAGGAAGATGTCCGCCACGTTGCCGATGGACCATCCGTAGTTCAGGAAATCCACGACCTTGCCGTTGAGGAACCCTTCCGCGTAGATGACGCGGTCGATGAGGTTGCCGAACGCTCCTGCGAAGGCGAAGGCGAACAGCACCGTCCATTTCATGGAAATGGTGCGGACGGCAAGTACGACCAACGCCACGCAGGCCGCCATCGCCAGCAGGGAAATCAGCCACGTCATGCCGGAGCCCATGCCGAGCGAGGCGCCTGGATTACGCACCAATGTCAACGAAAGCAGGCCGGGAATCACGCGTATGGTACGGCCATCGGCCAATGCGGACAAAGCCCACATCTTGGTGAGCTGGTCAATCGCGATCGCCGCGATCGCAATACACGCAAAGACGGCCACGCGGTCGCGCAGCCGTCTTTGATCATTCTTCATGATGTCAGACACAGGCTAATCTCAGTCGTTGTTGTCCTGAGGGTCCTGGTCGTAGTTGTTCGTATCGGACACCTGGTTGACGAGCTGGCCGAGGAAGTCGGTGAGTCGTGCACGGTATTCGGTTTCGAACTGCTTGAGGCCCTTGATGTTGCCTTCGATGACCTTGGTCTGGGTCTCGAGGTTGTCGCGGACCTGCTGGGCGTAGTCGTCGGCAGCGGTACGGGTCTTCGAATCGTAGTCGAAGGCGCGCTTCTGCACTTCGGCCTCGTAGTTGTCGGCCTCGGTGTGCTTGTCGGAGAAGTACGTGTCGGCGTCCTGGGTCTTCTGAGCCAGGTAGCCGTCGCCCTCTTCCTGCTTCTGCGCGAAGTAGGCGTCGCCTTCCTGCTGCTTCTGCTCCAGATAAGCGTCGCCATCCTGCTGCTTGCCGGCCAGATAGGCATTGCCTTCCTCGGTCTTCTGCGCAAGGTAGGCGTCGCCCTCCTCGGTCTTCTGGTTCAGGTACGCATCGCCATCCTGCTGCTTCTGTGCCAGATAGGCATCGCCATCCTGGGTCTTGCCGGACAGGTAGTTGTCGGCGTTGGCGCGGGTGTCGGTGGAGTACTGGTCAGCCTCGGAACGAGTGCGGTTGGAGTAGTCGTTGGCGCTGCCGATGATCTCTTCGTACTTGCGCTGGCTTTCCTCGGTGATCTCCTTGGCCTTGGCCTTGCCCTTGTCGACGTACTGGTCGTGCAGCTGCATGGCCAGCGTCAGCATGGCGGTGGCGCGCTCCGGCTCGGTATTGGCGCTTGCCGCGGCACCTGCGATCTTCTGCAGGCTGCCGGTTTCGGTGCTCGGCTCGGACTTGGCGACCTGTTCGCGCAGCTGTGCCTCGCGAATCTGGGAATCCTTCAGCTGCTGGGCAAGCTGCTGGATCTGCATGGCCTGCCGCTTCACCTGGGCATCCTGCTGCTGGGACTGGGCAGCATGCTCCTGAGTGAGCTGCTGGGCCTGAGCGACCTGGTCCTGCGCTTCCTGAAGCTTTGCGGTGAGCTGATCGATCTGCCCCTTCTGACGCTGAGCCACGACCACCTGCTCCTGGGCCGATGCCAGCTGACGGGACAGGTCCTCGGTCTGTGCGCGGAACGTGTCACGCTCGTGCTGCACGGCGGTAAGCTGCTCGCCAAGGTCGGCCTGACCGGCCGCTTCGGCTGCCTGGGCGGTGAGCTGATCGACCTGCGCGGACAGACGATCGATCTGCCCCTTGAGCTGCTCGTTCTGGGAAGACAGCGCACGATTGCTTTCCTCTGCCTCGGAAAGCTTGGCGGCCGCGGCCTGAGCGGCCTGAGCGGCCTGGTCTCCCGCACCAGCTGCCTGCTCGGAGGCGGACTTCAGCGTCGCGTTCTCCTGCTGCAGGGACTGGATCTGAGCATTCAACTCGGAAATCTTGGAATTGAGTCCTGCGACATCCGGGCCAAGAGACTGCGTGGCCTGTCCGCCGGCAACTGCCTGCTTGCCAAGGGCTTCCACCGTCTCGGTTACCTGATCGAGGAAGTCATCGACTTCATCGACGTCATAGCCTTCCTTGAACCTTACGGTCTGGAAAGTATGCTCCCTAATATCTTTCGGCGTCAACAGAGCCATAAATCCTTACACCTCGCTTTGGGCTTGATGCCTTACTGTTGTTGCTTTCAGTGTTCGACTCTAGCACGAAACCATAGATATTTTGCGGAAAAACGGTTTTTTAGAGGTGCTAAATAAGGAAATCAATGACCACAAGAACGAAATAAAGCACAAGATACGCGACGTCAAAATAGATCGGTCCGAGCGGAACGGGACGAATATACTGCCGCAACCACCTTAACGGCGGCTCCGTCAGCTGGTAGATGGCGTCGAACAACGAGGCCACGATTCCGCTTGGCCGCCACGTCGGCGACAATGCCAACACCCAGTCGAGAATCATGCGGACGAACAGCACCAGGATATAGGCGTTGACCAGAAAATGGACGACGCTACCAATTATCGAGAGAATCACGTTGCCACTGTATCAAGCGCGCATAACAAAATGCCCCCGCTTTCAGTGGGGGCATAATCGTCTGATTTGTGCTTGCTCTGTGCTACACGGCTCAGTCGGCGAACAGGTCGTGGGCCGGACCCTTGTCTTCAGGCTCCTCGACCTTGATGTTCACTTGGGCCGGGCTCAGCAGGAACACGCGCGGAGTGACGCGTTCGATGGAGCCGCGCACGCCGAACACCACACCGGCGGAGAAGTCGACGATGCGGTATGCCACGGCTTCGGCCACACCTGTCAGGTTCAGCACCACCGGAATGCCGTCACGAATGGCGCGACCGACCATCTGCGCATCGTCATAGGTCTTCGGATGGATGGTGGTGATGCGGCTAACTCTACCCCCCTGGAACGGGTTGGACTGCTCACGCGGAGCGGACGGCGTGGAAGCGGAAGCCGAAGAGGAAGGCATCGGGGTGACGGAATGATCCGAATCGAACGAGGTCTCGCCGGTGTCGACGTCATCCTCGAAATCATCCTCACCCTCGGCGACGTCGGACATTCCCAAGTACGACATCGCGTTCTTCATGAAACCTGCCATGTATGTTCCTTTCGCGTCTACGCGTTGACTTTAGCGCAGGAAATCCGGAATATCGAGGTCGCCCGGATCGTTAGCCGAAACCACTTCATGCTCGGTGGTCTGGTCGAACGAGGCGACGTTCTGGTCCGGAGTGGACGGAATGTAGCTGGACAGCGGCTGCACCTGCGGCACCGCCGGAGTCTGCACCGGCTGCGGCTGCTGGAGCCTGCACGCCGGCGGACAACGCGGACAGCGGTACCGTGTTTTCCTTGGCCGCGGCCGGCTTTTCTTCGGCCGGCTGGTCGGGCTTCTTAGAATTGGCATCGAAACCTGCCGCGATGACGGTGACACGCACCTCGTCGCCGTAGGCGTCGTCCAGGGACAGGCCCCAGATGATCTGCGCTTCCGGATGGATGGCCTTCTGCACCAGCGCGACCGCGGCTGCGGCTTCCTGCAGCTTCAGGTCGGTCGGACCGGCGATGTTGATCAGTGCGCCATGCGCACCCTCGATGCTTTCCTCCAGCAGCGGCGAGCTGATGGCGATTTCCGCGGCCTGCGTGGCGCGGTCCTCTCCCCGAGCGGAACCGATGCCGAACAGCGCGGTGCCGGCACCACGCAGAATCGCGTTGACATCGTTGAAATCAACGTGGATGTACGAATTCGAGGTAATCAGGTCGGTGATGCCCTGCACGCCGGCCAGCAGTGCGGTGTCGGCGGTCTTGAACGCGTCGACGATGCCAATGGTGCGGTCGGACAGTTCCAGCAGTCGGTCGTTCGGAATGACGATCAGCGCGTCGACTTCCTTGCGCAGGTTCTCGATGCCGAGCGCGGCGGAAGCGGAACGCTGCGGACCTTCGAAGCTGAACGGACGGGTCACCACGGCGATGGTCAGCGCGCCCTGCTGGTGGGCCGCACGTGCCACGATCGGGCTGGCACCGGTTCCGGTGCCACCGCCCTCACCGCAGGTGACGAACACCATGTCGGAGCCCTTAAGCGCCTCTTCGATGTCGGACTGGTGATCCTGCGCCGCCTTGGCACCCTTTTCCGGGTCGGCGCCAGCGCCCAGACCACGGCTGGAGGCATCGTTCAGCGAGATCTTGACATCGGCGTCGGATCGCAGCAGATCCTTTGCATCAGTGTTGATCGCAATAAATTCGACGCTTTGAAGACCCTCCGCAATCATGCGATTGACAGCGTTGCCTCCGGCTCCACCGACACCGACGACCTTGATGTTGGTCTTGTCGTTGAAATTGTCAGTCTGGGCAATCTCGCTCACCATTGTCTCCTGTTCACTCACGTATATGAACAACTCTATCGCAATCGCGCCGATGATACGCGCACTTTTCCAGGCGTGTACCACCGTTTTTTCACTTTTTTGCTGTCAGCATGTTCATTCTGCCTGCGTTGACCCCTTCAGTCATTTGTACACGGCTCTTCGAACATGCGTGACGAGCTTTAGTAGCTGGCATCCATCGGGTCATCCCCGAACAGCGCCTCACGCTCCTCGTGCGTGGTTTCCCGGGATTCCAACCATCCGTAAGGCAGATGCACCTTTTTGGCGAAGCGCACGCGCCCCCTTGGCTTGTCGGCGATGCGCTCTGGGAACCGAATGTTCGGGTCGAGTCTGCCTATCTCGCGCCGGACATCCTCAAGATTTTCACATTCCATGAACGCACGGCGTGTGGAACCGCCCACGGGGAAGCCCTTCAGATACCACGCGACGTGCTTGCGCAGGTCATGCACGGCCATCCGCTCGTCGCCATCATAGAATTCGGTCAGCAGTTCGGCATGCCGTTCGATCACGCGGCACACGTCGCCCAGCGTGGGGTCGACGCGCTCGTCACTGCCGGCGAACGCGTTCTTGATGTCGGCGAACAACCATGGACGGCCTTGGCAGCCGCGGCCGATCGCAACACCCGCGCAACCGGTTTCGGCGACCATCGCCAACGCGTCGTTGGCACCCCAAATATCCCCGTTGCCGAAGACGGGAATATCAAGCTCGGAAACCAACTCGCCGATGCGGGACCAATCGGAATGCCCACCGTAATATTCGGCGGTGGTGCGCGCGTGCAGGGTGACGGCCTTGCAGCCTTCCTCCTGCGCGATGTGCCCGGCTTCGAGGAACGTCTCGTGTTCATGGTCGATGCCGACGCGGATTTTGGCCGTGACTGGTACGTTGGCCGCGTCGCACACCTTGACCACACGTTGGATGATCTCACGGAACAGGTCCGTCTTCCATGGCAGCGCGGAACCGCCACCACGACGCGTCACCTTGGGCACCGGGCAGCCGAAGTTGAGGTCGACATGGTCGGCCATGTTCTCGTCGATGACGATTTTCGCGGCCTGCTCCACAATCGAGGGATTGACGCCGTACAGCTGCAGCGAGCGAATCTTCTCGCTGGGTGCGAAACGGCATAGGCGCAGGGCTTTCGGATTGCGGGCCACCAATGCGCGCGCGGTAATCATTTCCGCCACGTACAGACCGTCGGGACCGTAGCTTTCGCAGATCACGCGGAACGGCCAGTTGGTGACGCCCGCCATAGGCGAAAGCACCACCGGCGTTTCGACGTGCACCGGACCCAGATCAACGGGTTTTATAACGGGAGGAACCGACGGCCGTTCCGCGTCGGTACGCGGGTCGAGCACGTCGGATTCCTCGTAGGCATTCACAATGCTATCTGGCATAGGTCAGACTTGTTCCGTTCAATATGACCGATTCGGGGCGATCAGTACAGGCCACCGGCTTCGGCGATCTTGACGGACTCAGGCCAAGCCTCGCCGCCCATTTCGACCGGCATCTGCGGCACGCTGACGCGCTTCTCGCCGATACGCTCGGCGATGTAGTCGGCCACCTTGTCGAGGCTGACGCGCTCCTGCTGCATGGTGTCGCGTTCACGGATGGTGACGGCCTGGTCGTCGAGGGTGTCGAAGTCGACGGTGACGCACAGCGGGGTGCCGATCTCGTCTTCACGACGGTAACGACGGCCGATCGCGCCGGCCTCGTCGTAGTCGATCATCCACTCGTTCTGGCGCAGGTCGGCGGCGAGCTTCTGGGCCACGGATTGCAGGTCCGGCTTCTTGCTCAGCGGCAGCACGGCGGCCTTGACCGGGGCCAGACGCGGGTCGA
>OATB01001028.1_pt1 | contig 11886 bp, 8 predicted proteins | sample 1494941 | NCBI WGS metagenome assembly OATB01 (sample SAMEA2579931, study PRJEB22360) | human gut metagenome | reverse complement strand
GAATATAACCCGGCACGAATGCCGCGCCGACGATGGCGGCCAGGTTGTAGCCGATGCCGGAGCCGGAATAACGCACGTTGGCGTCGAACAGCTCCGGCAGGAACGCGCCGATCGGACCGAATGCGGTGCCCATCAACGCGAAGCCGATGCATAGGAACAGCAGGTTGGCGGCGAAGTTACGCTGGCCGACGACCGACGGATCAAGCAGGAACGGGAAGAGCAGCGCGAATGCCACGAGGCAGCAGGACGAGATGACGATCACGCGCTTGCGGCCGAATTTATCGGCGTTCACGCAGGAGATGACGATGAACGCGGCGAACACACAGATGGCGAGCATCAGCATGAGCAGGTATTCACGATTGGTGAAACCAAGGTCTCCGCCGCCCTGCTCGACGGTTTTGGTGCCCCAAGCGAGGGACCAGGTTGCCAGCGTGTAGAACAGCGTGTAGGTGACGGCCACCAGGAACGTGGCTTGGATGACTTCCTTCCAGCTCTTCTTGAACACTTCGGTCAACGGGGACTTGACGACCTTCTTCTGCTCCTGGGCCATGCGGAAGATCGGAGTCTCCTCCATCTGCACGCGCACCACAAGACCGACGATCACCAGCACTGCGGACAGCAGGAACGGCACACGCCAGCCCCATGCCAGCATCGCATCGTCATCGTTGAACGTTTCCAACAGGAAGTAGGTACCGTTCGACAGGAAGAAACCGATCGGAGCGCCCAATTCCGGGAAGGAGCCATACAGCGCGCGCTTGTCTTCCGGAGCGTTCTCGGTGGCCACCAAAGCGGCACCCGACCATTCGCCGCCCAGACCGATGCCCTGCACGAAACGGCACAGGCACAGCGCGGCGACAGCCACAATGCCCCACTGGCTGTAAGTCGGCAGGCAGCCGATCAGGAACGTGGCGATGCCCATGGTCAACAGCGAAACCACCAGCGTGGTCTTGCGGCCCATGCGGTCGCCGAAATGGCCGAACACCAAGGATCCGAGCGGACGTGCGATGAACGCGATGGCGAAGGTCAGCAGGCTGGCCAGCAGTGCGACGGTCGGATTGGTGGTGTCTCCGAAGAACACCTTCGGGAAATAGTTCGCAGCGGCGGTGCCGTATGCGTAGAAGTCGTAGAACTCGATGGCGGTGCCGACCATGGAAGCGGCGATCACGGTTTTCACCGAATCGCGCACCATTGCCTGCGCTTTGCCAGCGGCTGCTTCGACTGCACTCATTGGATTACTCCTGTTACGTCTGTCATGCGTTGCCGGCTCCCAACATGCGCCGATAACGTCTTTCTTCTATTTCTTGTGTGCAGTCTTCATTTCGTTGCCTTACGCCTTGTGGGCGGCAACAAAAAGACCCCGCAGCATGCAGGGCCATCAACGTGTGTGTTTTGCGCGCCTCAAACCCTGCCTCCGTTGACGAGGGATTGAAGCTGCATTGCTCGAATCAGTCCGCCAACGAAAGCGGAATAATAATTCGTGCGGACAGCAGTACGCGTGCAACCATTCCGTTCATCGTGGCGAACCTCCTTTCGCAAAGTCTTGTATTCGGCGGATTGTCCGCTCGAACTAAGCCGTAAAGATAAGCGCGTCCACAGACCCTTTCTACTAAAGGTTCACTATGTGGACGCGCAATTTTGAATTTGATATTCGTTTTTCGGATTATCTCAGGTCATCCAAATCATTTCAGCAGCAACGTCAGCACGCCCGCAACAGCCATGCAACCGGCGGCAACAGCGAAAATCAGCAGATACTCGCCAGTCGCCGCAATCGCAATCGCGCAAACGACAGCGCCAATCAACGAACCGAACGTATTCGCCAAACTGAACGCAGCCAACGAACGACCAACGGAACGCACATCCGGCAACGTCGCAAGATTCAACCCTTGGCTCACGCCGTCATACACCACATACGCGAAACCTGCAAACAGCGCATACAGCGCGACCGCCATAGCACTATCGATCGGCGTCAACGGAAGCACCACAGCAACCACAAATAACAAGCAGGCGGCAATCGCGGGAATACGGGAATCTTTGAAAGCGCGGGCGATGCGGCCAAGCAGCAGCGCAGCCAACAGCGAGCCGACGAACGCGGCAACGGCCATCATCGACATAACCGCAGCCGCTCCGGACAAACCAAACATGGTGACCTGCGAAACATCACCCAAACCATCCTGCGCAAGATACCACTGGTAAATCGCAATGCCGGAAGTGGCTGCGATGGCAAACATGCGCGCGGCAAACGCAATGAAGAACTTCGGAGCGCCCTTCGGCGGACGATACTGCGAAAAATAATCGCCCTTCTTCACACCCTCACGAGGCAAATAGCTGCTGGAACCCTCAAACGGCAACACCAGCAACGTAGCCACACCAGCCACCACCAGGCACAACGCAAACACCATCATGGCGAAACGCGTGGTGCCATCCCAACCGGAATCGTCGGCAGCCCACGTAATCGAAACGGCCGCGATAATGCCCAACACCTGGCCGAACGCTTGGCCAACGCCACGCCACGCGTCCGCACGATCACGGAACTTGTCAGGCACGCGCTCACCGAAAGCGGCCGCCAGCGGCATCGATACCATCGCATGTCCGATCAGCGTAAACAGCCAGAACACGATGACCAACGGCATGAAATCGCATGCGGAAAGAATCGCCACCGACGTGGCGGTCAGCACCGTGCCGGCGATGATCCACGGGGTGCGGCGGCCCAGCGGGCAGTACGAATGGTCGGATCCGACGGAAATCCACGCGTTCATCAGGAACGTCAACAACGTGCCGACGACGCTGAGCAGCGCCAGATCGGTGACGCGGTCGGTGCCGGAAAGACGGCTGATGGTCTGCGGAATGAGCACAGAGTTGAGCGCGGCCATCGGCGCGGTGAACAGCAGCGCACCAAGCGCGAAGCCGGCGGTGAGACGATGCACCTGCGGTTTGGTGGGCGTGGTGCCGTCGGGCGCGGTCATCGGATCGCGCAGGTCAAGGAACGACGATTCGAGGTTCGGCACAGCGGCGTCGAGATGGGCGAACGCGGTCAGCGGGGAGCCGCCTTCCGTGTTGATGAGGGTCTGCTGCACTTCCGGACGCTCGTTGGAAGCCTCGGGCACGCGCGGATTCTGCTGTACGGCCAAGCGCTTCAGGGCCGCTTTGGTCTCTTCGGTCAGCGTTTTTTCGTAATCGGGACGGTCATCGATACCGGGGCGCACGAACACCTGGCCCGGCAGCGGCTGCGGCTGCATTGGAGTCTGCTGCTCACCTGCATTATGTTGATTGTCTTCAGTCATCTCTTATTTCTATTCCTGTTTTTCCTGTTTTGTATCGTCGCTTCTCGTTCTTGCTTCTATTTCGTTGCTCGTTTCGAAATGTCACACGATATTCAGCACATATGAAAATCGCCCGGACACACTGCACCAGTGCATTCGAGCGATTCTTTCGGCGAAATCAACCATATCAATACGTCCTGTCAGACAGCAGAAACATGCGATGGCAATCTCAATATCGATATCGCATAAGAATCGATATCGCATAAGAAAAGCCCGGATGCGATTATCGCTTCGCATCCGGACCGGTTGTGTGAGTCTGTTCAGTTATGATTGCGGATTCCGTACCGTTCGATCAGCCCTTGACTGCGCCGGAGGTCACGCCTTCGACGATGTAGCGCTGCAGGAACAGGTACAGGATGAGGATCGGCAGCATGGCCAGCAGCAGGGCCGCCATGATCAGGCCGATATCGTTGGAGTAGGTGCCGTAGAAGATCTGGGTTGCGATCGGGATGGTGTACAGTTCGCGACGGCCCAGCACCAGGGACGGCAGCAGGTAGTCGTTCCAGAACGCCATGGCGTCGATGATGGCGACGGTAGCGACGGTCGGCTTGAGCAGCGGGAACACGATCGTCCAGAAGGTGCGCCACTTGGAACAGCCGTCGATGCTGGCCGCTTCCTCAAGTTCGTTCGGAATGTTCGTCTTGATCGCACCGTGGAACATGAACACCGCCAGGGAGACCGAGAAGCCGGTGTGCATGAGGATCAGCGTGATACGACTGTTCAACACGTCAAGCAGGCCGCCGTAGACGGACACGAGCGGGACCATGAGCACCTGGAACGGAATGACCATGGAGGCCACCATAAGTGCGAACACCATGCCGCCGAACTTCCACGAGGGGTTGCGCACGATCACGTATGCGCACATCGCGGAGAACAGGATGGTCAGTATGGTTGCGCTGATGGTGATGACCGCGGAGTTGCCGAACACGGTGACGAAGTTCATCTTGTCCATTGCCCTGGGGAAGTTCTCCAGGGTGAACCCGTGCTTGCCGATCAGTGCCAGCGGAGCGGTGTTGATGTCCGCCTTGGTCTTGAAGACGTTGATCACGACCAGAATGAACGGTGCGATGAACAGCAGCAGCAGAATCGTCAGAACGACGATCATCAGTGCATGCAGAACCTTGGTGCGAGTGCTGGTTTGACCCTTCATTATGCTGCCACCTCACCCTTCTTGCCGAAGTACACCTGCAGCATGCCGATCACTGCGCAGACGATGAAGAGGACCAACGCCTCCGCCTGACCGGTGCCATAGTTCTTGTAAACGAATGCCTGGTTGTAGACGTGCATTGCCGCGAGCACCGACTGGTTGAACGGTTCGCCCTTGGTAAGCGAAAGGTTCAGGTCGTACACCATGAAGCAACGGGTGGTGCTCAGGAAGATGCACTGCACGAAGGAGGAGCGCATCAGCGGGATGACCACGTGCCACATGGCCTTGCCCTTGTTGCAGCCATCGATCATGGCCGCTTCCTTCAGGCTCTGGTCAACGCTCATGAAGCCTGCCACGTAAATCAGCATCATGTAGCCTGCGTACTGCCAGACCGAAACGAGGATCAAGCAGAACATTGCGCCGTTTGGCGTGGAGAGCAGCGATGCGTGGTCTGTTTGCGTCGCCACTTCGGCGATGGCCACGAATGCGCGGTTGAAGACGAACTTCCACACGTAGCCCAGAACGATGCCGCCGATGAGGTTCGGAATGAAGAAGCCCGCACGGAAGAAGTTCTGGCCCTTGATGCCGCTGGTCACGAGGTAGGCCAGCAGAAAGGCGACGATGTTGGTGAGGATGACGGCGATGACGGAGTAGATGAAGGTGCGTCCAAGCGACTGCCAATATGCGGTGTCGGCAAGAGCCGCCTTGTAGTTTTCGAGACCGACGAACGGCTTCGTTGTCGAAACGCCGTCCCAGCTGGTAAGTGTCAGATAGAGGCCATAGAAGAACGGCAGGATCACCACGGCGAAGAAAAGAATCGTCGCCGGACCACCGAACATCAGAAACTGGCCGATTTTATAGGAAAGCTTATTCTGTTTCATGATGGATCCCATACGTGCCGGGGATGTAAGGTCCGCCGCAGGAAGGAAGCGGCGGACCCTGCATCATGGTGCATTATTTGGAAGTTCAGGCGGTTGCGCCGGTGAACTTAGCGGTCTTCCAGTAGTCCTGGATGTCCTGAGCGAGGCCTGCACGGTCCTCTTCACCTGCGAGCCACTTCTGGAAGGCGGCGCCGAGCACAGAGAAGTGGTCGTCAGGCAGGTAGTTGTAGTTGTCGATCAGCTTGCCGGCGTCAGCGTAGGACTTCACGGACTTGCCCAGCGGATCGGATGCTTCGATCTCGTTGTTCTTGAATGGGGAGATCAGAGCAGCATCAGTGGAGATGAACTCCTGGCCTGCCTTATCTTCGGCGAGCCAGTTCAGGAAGTCCTTGGCGGCCTGGCGCTGTTCGTCGGAGGTGTTGTCGGAGGAGTCGATGAAGAAGTACTTGGAGCCGCCGCCGACGAGCTTCTCATTGGAGCCGTCATCAGTGTTCTGCGGAACCGGCATGAGACCCATGTTCTCGGTGTAATCGTACTGGTTCAGCACGGACCAATCCCAGTTGCCGCCGAACATGAAGGCGATTTCACCTTCAGCCAGCTTCTGCTCGGTCACCTCACGCTCGGCGGAGATGGCGGAGGACTTGGCGTAGTTGTTGTCTTTCATCACGTCGAAGAAGTCCATCAGGGAGTTCCACTTGGCGTTGGAGCTGAGGTCAACCTTGCCGTCCTTGAGCTCATGGCAGAAGGCGTCCGGATCTTCCTGCTCCTCGTAGACTTCTGGCAGGAAGTGCGCGGCGAGGGACCAGTCTTCCTTCATGACACCGGTCGGGGATTCCATGCCGCCGGCCTTGAGCTCGTCGATGAGATCCTTGAACTCGTCAAGGGTCTTGTAGTTCTCAGGCTTGAATTCCTTACCGGTGACCTGCTTGATGGCGTCAGCATTGTAGATCAGGCCACGGGCTTCGATGGAGACCGGGAAGCCGTAGGTCTTGCCGTTAATGCTGATGGCGTAGTCGGTGTCTTTGACCCAATCCTGGTCGGACAGATCGACGGCGTGCTCTTCAGCCAAGGAGTAGATGTCCTTGGCGTCGACCATGGAGATGGTGTACGGATCCTTGGATGCGTACTTGGTGGCGAGATGCGCTGCGACGGTGTCGTTGGAGTAGTAGACCTCAACGTCCACACCCTTTTCCTTGGAGTACTTCGCAGCCATGTCTTCCATTTGGCTTTCGATTTCAACCTTGGAGTTGAAGATGGTGATCTTGGTGCCGCTGGAGCTGGACGACGATCCGCATGCTCCCAGCATGCCAACGGTCATCAGCGTTGCAACAATAGCGGTGCCAGCCTTCTTCCAAGAAGAGAACTTGCTCATTTTCCAATCCCTTTCTATCCACTATTCACCGAGCAGCCCTGCCCAATGAGGTGATAAAGGAAGGTGAATCCCCGACTCGCGTTGTCGGAATCTCTCCGTCCTTGGTATACAGGATATCAAACCGGTTCGAGAGTTGTCAAACCGGTTCGAGAAACCTTGTGCACAGTGCCATCCGTCGGCGTGTCGCGTCAATCGATTGACGTATTGCAAACATTGGCATTCCATACACCCCTAAAAAGTGTCTTCACGGGCTATAATGACGGAAAAGCAGTGACCGACGTTTCCAACGTTGCGATACATCGGTAGACCAACAGCAAAGATGCGAAAACAGGAGGATTTATGGCAAGCTGGCTCAACAACGCAATCTTTTATGAAATCTATCCGCAATCATTCAACGACTCGAACGGCGACGGCATCGGTGACTTCCAAGGCATCATCGACAAACTGCAATACGTGCACGATCTGGGGTGCAATGCGATCTGGATCAACCCATGCTTCGACTCGTCGTTCTACGATGCCGGCTACGACGTACGCGACTACTACACAGCCGCGGAACGCTACGGCAGCAACGCGGACCTGCAGCGGCTCTTCGAGCGCGCGCACGAACTAGGCATGCACGTACTGCTCGACCTCGTACCCGGGCATTCCGCGGTCGACAATCCATGGTTTCTTGAATCCGGCAAGGACGAACGCAACGCATGGACCGACCGCTACATCTGGCGACCGATGACGCAATCGCCGAATCTGAACTCGCCATACGAATCAATCCGCGGATTCCTCGGAGGCATTGCGGAACGTCCCGACGCGGCGGCCGTGAACTGCTTCTCCACGCAGGCATGCCTCAACTACGGATTCGGCACCGTCACCGAAGACTGGCAGTTCGCCGCCGACTCCCCCGAAGCGGTGCAGGGCCGGCTGCTCATCCAAGACATCATGGACTTCTGGCTCGGGTTGGGAGCGGACGGCTTCCGCGTGGACATGGCAGGCAGCCTCGTCAAGGAAGACCCCGACCACTATTGGACGAAACTCTTGTGGCAGCAAGTGCGAGCGCATCTGGACGAAACCTACCCGGAAGCGGTGCTCGTATCGGAATGGGGTGACCCCGAAGAGGCGCTGCACGCCGGATTCGACATGGACTTCCTGCTGCATTTCGGGCCGTCGCATTATCTTGACCTGTTCCGCGAGAATCCGTATTTTTCGGCCGGATCTTCCGAAGCTACGGGCAGCGCCGAAACTGCCGAAACGGAACACGACGGCGAACGCAGCGAATGCGACGGCGCGGGCAGCAGCGGGTGCGACAGCAACGGCAATTCAGTCGTCGACGGAGACAATCCAAATTGCAATAACGACAATGTCGGCAATGCGAGCGGCGACATCAAGGCGTTTGCGGACACATATACGGCCATGCTTGCCAGCACCGCCGGAACGCCTGGATACATCTGCATTCCGTCGGGCAATCACGACATGATCCGCATGCGCGACACCTTGACCACCGATGAAATGAAGCTCGCGTTCACATTTCTGCTGACCATGCCCGGCTGCCCGTTCATCTACTACGGCGACGAAATCGGCATGCGCTACATGCACGGGCTCAAATCCAAGGAAGGCGGATACGAGCGCACCGGATCGCGCACACCAATGCAATGGAGCTGCGCAACCAACGCAGGATTCTCCGCAGCCCGGCCCGATGATCTGTATCTGCCGATCGATGCCGACAGCGAGCGCCCGAACGTGGCTTCGCAGACCGGACGCAGCGACTCGCTACTGGAAACCGTACGCGCACTGAACACGCTACGCCTGGCACATCCCGCACTGCAGGCCGACGGAGGCATCGAGTTCCTCTACGCGGAAGATCACGCGTATCCGCTGGTGTACGCGAGAAGCTCCGAGGCCGGCGAAGCCGAACGCGACGCAACTGACGGCGAACGCAGCGGAACAGCACACGAAACCAGCTGTGAAACACCTTGTGAAACATGCAGCAAGATTAATCGCGAAGCAGGTGGCGAGCGCATCGTCGTCGCCATCAATCCGTCAAACACCGACGCAAGCTGCACACTGCCGAGCGACTATGTGAAACTGCTGTCTGGCGGCTTAGCGCAGGAAATATCGCAAGAACCAGCGGAGAAAACAGTACTGCTGAGCATCGGCAACCCCGCACGCTTCGACGGCACCCAACTGCACGTCCCAGCCCGCAGCGCCACCATCCTCCCCTGCTAATCCTGCCCCCAGCGTGTCCGATTCTGGAGAATCGGACATCCAAGCGCCTCAAAACATGTTCCGGTTGTCCGATTCACCAGAAACGGATAACCGGAACACCAAAACAGACCCACGGTTGTCCGATTCTCCAGAATCGGTCATTCAAGCACCCCACTTTGACCTGTAGTTGTCCGATTCGGGAGAAACGGACATTCACGCGCCCAAAAGTACGTTCCAGTTGTCCGATTCTCCAGAATCGGACACTCAAGGCGACGAAAACGCGTAAAGGCCGTTCCGCGGAACTTGCAATCTGCGGAACGGCCTTTACGAGCAAACAATTTCAGGACTGCGCTACCTTGCGCCCCTTGGCGTCGATCTCACCGTCGATACGGCGGAAAATCCAGTTGTAGATCCACGCGCAACAGTATTGCGGCAACGTGACGCCCATCAAAATCAGCAGCGGAATCATATATATGAAAAACTGCGCATACAGCACGGCGAACGCGGCCAAAATCACCAGCATGCACAAGGTGCGCGGGAAAAAGCCGAGCGCAAGTTTCGTCGCATTCTTCAACGTTTCGGAAGTCGGATTCTCATAGCGAGAAAGCAGCGGGAAGAAGTACTGCGCAATCGCAATAATCACCAATCCCATGAACGCGACGCACGCCATCAGCGGCCCGCGCATCGACCCCATGGACCGGGCGAGCATGCCGTCGACCACCAGCACAATCGCCGCCAGCAGGAACGCAAGCCACGGCAGCAGCGACTGCTTGAGATTGCGCTTGAACGAGTCGAAAAACTGGCGCGCCACATACGTTTCCTCATGGCGGACCATGCGCCAGAGCACACTGTGCATCGCAGTGAACGATGCGCCGGCCGTGACGACCGGCAGGCAGCACAACAGCGTGAGCACGTTGAGAATAATCAGATCGAACAGCACGCCCATAATGGCGAAAAACATGTTGTCTTGATCGAAAAGCTTTGACATCTTTGACATAAGCTCACCTTACCCGTTTTTGCTGGGATTTCAGCTGATTCCCGGGAAAATTGTTTTCCCGATAAGACGATTTCTCGAAAAAACGAAAATGCGAATCGTCCTTCCTGAAGGAGAGGTGACAGGAAGGACGATTACAGATTTATGGATTTATGCGCGGTCAGGCAGCGACCGGATCAGGCGAGGCTGAATCAGGCCACGACCGGCGGATTGGCGATCAGATCGTCCGTGCGGTGCTCACCGGCGGCATCACGCCATTCGAGCGTGGCGACGGACGCGGTGTTCTCCACACCAAGACCACGGCCCGGCTCAAACGTGAGCGTGGCCTGAGTGGTCGTGCCCTCCCACGTGAAGCTGATGGACGTATCGCCGTCGGCGCTGTACGAGAAGGTGCCATCGAACGCATCAAGCTCGTTGCGGAACTTGGCAAGCGCGTTCAGTGCCTTCACCACCGGACGCTGCAGATTCTCGTCGATCTCAGCCGTGGAATAGTAATGGCGATTGATATCGCGGCCATTGTTGGTCTTGCGCAGCAGCTCCATGTCATTCTTGCCGGCAAGCGCGCCGACATAGTAGACCTGCGGAACGCCCGGCAGGAAGAACTGCACCGCGCGAGCCGCAATATAGTGCTGATCGTTGCATCCCAGCGCCGAATAGTAGGTGCTGTTGACCTGATACAGGTCAAGATTGGATGCGGCGGCACCGGTAGCGGCCTGCGATTCGCCGTGAGTGTTCGCATGAATGGCGTTGACGAGATTGTCGACATCCTCATCCGGCACGAGCCCCTTGAGCGAACGGTCCAGCTGATCGGAACCGATGTCGATCACGCCGATGCCATCATGCGTGTCAAGTACGGTGACGGCATTGTTCGGACGGATGTCGGTCCAATGCGCGACCGGCTCGACATGACCGGTATTCAGCGAATGCAGCAGCAGCGGCGGAAGGGCGAAATCGTAGACGCGATCGACCTTCGACGCGATCTCGACCTGCTTCTTGTAGTAGGAATGCACTTCGATGAGGATTTCCAAGCCGCGCTTGACGCCCTCCTCGCGCAGGCGGGAGATGAGCTTGAACGTTTTCGACGTCATGAAGCAGCTGGTACCGGCTTCCTTGGCACCGTAGCCGACGGCGTCAAGACGAATGTAGCTGACGTGGGATGCGGCCATCTGGTCGAAAATCGACATCAGGTATTCCCAGCCTTTGTCGGAATCCGTGTCGATATCGACCTGCTGCGGGGTGAAGCTGACCCAGACCAGGCGAGTCTTGCCCGCGAACTTGTAGTGGGTGAACGGCAGACCCGGGCGCGGACGGTAGATGCCGGCCAGATCCTCTTCGGTCGCGCCGTTCGGAAAGACGGAACTCATGGTCAGGAACATCGGGTAATACTCGGATTCCTCGCCCTTTTCAAGCACGTCTTGGAACTGCTTGGATTCCCAGCTCATGTGGTTGACGATGGCGTCGACCATGATGCCGTGGGTTTTGGAAAGGTTCGGCGACATCGTCCCAGCCGCCGAGGCGCGGGTCGACCTTGGTGTGGTCGATGGGGTCGAAGCCTGCATCCGCGCCGTCGAATGGAGTGAAGAACGGCAGGATATGCACGCCGTCATACACGCCGTCGAAACGGGTGCGCAGGATGTCGGTCATCGAGCTGAGGGTGCCGTCGCCGAGGCGATCGGCGTAGGTGATGAGCTGCACTTTGTTTTTCATGGGACCTCCCTTGGTTCATGGGTGCGGGTGCAATGTGTGCGCGTCTGCCTGTTTGTTGTTTACGTATTTGCATACTCACGTATGTATCGAACCGGTTCGATATTACCTCGAGAGGGGCGTCGATGTCCAGTCACACAGCGGAATGCGCGTGTCGAACCGGTTTGATGCGGTGTTCTATGCAGCCCAGCCTGTCCGACCCCAACCCAGCGTTCCAACGCGCAGCATCAACGCGTGGTATCGCCTGGCACCAGCGTCATGGGAATAAGCAC
>OATB01001024.1_pt1 | contig 11937 bp, 8 predicted proteins | sample 1494941 | NCBI WGS metagenome assembly OATB01 (sample SAMEA2579931, study PRJEB22360) | human gut metagenome | reverse complement strand
TGTCGCTGGAAGAGATTTCTGAGGTGAATTAAATCTTTCGTTGATGGCGTCAATTGCCAGATGTACCACTGACGTGTTTTATCTGGCCTACAATGGCAGTACAGAATTGTAGGCCAGCATAAAATTACTCCTGCGTCTCTTCCCAGTCTGCCAGCGTATATAGCGTTGCCCCAGCTGCAGACATCTCCATAAACGCGTGCGCACTGTCCTGTGGCTGGATATTCACACCACGACAACCATCGGTAATCACATTAACCTTATAACCTAACTGTAACGCGTCCAGCACGGTAAACTTCACGCAATAGTCAGTAGCCAGACCCATAATGATCAATTCATCGATTTCATTATCGCGTAACCAGTCATCGAGCGTGGTTTTCTGCCGACGGCCGTTATCAAAAAAGGCACTGTAACTGTCAACTAAAGGATTTTCGCCTTTATGGAACACCGCTGCGATCGCTTTTTGGTTCAGTAACGGATGTAATTGTGCGCCTTCACTGTTCTGCACACAGTGATCTGGCCAGAAGGTTTGTGGCAAACCGTCGAGTTGGCCTGGCGTATAAGGCTCTACACCGTGCTGACTGGCAAAACTGCCGTGATTCGCCGGGTGCCAGTCCTGACTGGCGATAACCGCTTCACCGCGCGACTGGCACCAGTCAATCAGGCGGTTAGCGACATCCACCGTACTGTCACCTTCCGGCACGGCGAGCGCGCCACCAGCACAGAAATCATTTTGTAAATCGACCAGTAACAGGGCGCGAGGGGGCATTGCAGTCTCCTTAATCATCCGGCGTCAGTTCGCCGCGCAGGTTTTGGCTCATGGCCTTGCGAATGGTTTCAGTATCCAGTTCCTGGCTAAGCAGGTAATGCAGTTTGGTTAGCGTGGCTTCTACAGTCATATCTGCACCGCCAATAACGCCGGCATGGGCGAGGGCGTTACCGGTGGCATAACCACCCATGTTCACTTTACCGGACATACATTGTGTCAGGTTGACCACCACAATACCGCGATCGCTGGCTTCTTGTAATTCTTGCAGGAAGGCTTTGTTTTGTGGCGCATTACCCACGCCATATGAGCGCAGAATCAATGCTTTCACCGGTTGGCGCAGAAAATTGCGCACGACGTCAGCAGAAATCCCCGGATAAATCGTCACTACGCCAATCGGTTGTGGGGTGATTGGATGAACGATCAATTCCCCTTCACCGTGCGGGGCGGGTGGCGTATTCAAACGACGAATATGGATACCTGCTTCCAGTAACGGAGGAAGGTTTGGAGAGGCAAACGCATCAAAACCATCGGCATGGGCTTTGGTAGTGCGGTTGCCGCGATACAGTCGATTATTAAAAAAGAGTGTTACTTCGTTGATCGGATAATTCGCCGCAACGTACAACGCATTCAGCAGATTAATTTGTCCGTCAGAGCGTAACTCAGCCAGCGGGATTTGTGACCCTGTCACAATAACCGGTTTACCGAGATTCTCAAGCATGAACGACAGCGCAGAGGCGGTATACGCCATCGTGTCGGTGCCGTGCAGAATGACAAAACCATCATAGTCGTCATAATGCGCTTTAATATCTTCAGCAATATGCTGCCAGTCTTCTGGCGTCATATCTGAAGAGTCCATCAGCGGCGTATATTCATGAATGGTGAAATCTGGCATCTCTGGGCGATGGAATTCCGGCATCAGCGCCAGTTGGCGTTGTAGATGACCTGACACCGGAATATAACCCTGCTCGGAACGCTGCATCCCGATGGTCCCGCCCGTGTAGGCGACGTAAATTGATTTCTTTTGCATGATATTGATATGAATGATATCGAAAGAGCAAAAGTATATACGTGAGGCAGGGGGAGCGCACCTGATACTATGCGGATAAGGAAATATGGGGCGAGACAGCGGGAAGAGGATTCGTAGAGGTAAAAAATAATGTGGCCGACGATCTGTCGGCCACTCAGTACAAGACTTAACGCACGTTGGCGCAGGTCAGGCAAAACGCATAACGGTTTTGTGGGTCGTTAAACGCGGCCAGCTTGTTACTTTCACTTTTAACGGTAGAGGCTACCGAGGCCAGCGGTGCAGGTAACATGGCCTGGAACGCATCTGGCAACATTGCCCGGACAGAACCAGACATATTGTCCATCACTTTGTCGAAGAAGGTCGGTTCATCAACGTAGTATTCCAGATGCCACTGTTTCACTTTTGCCAGCTCTGCTGCTTTGGCGACCGCATCATCGAAATCACCGAGACTATCGACCAGCCCGTTAGCTTTTGCATCCTGACCGGTCCAGACGTGGCCCTGGGCGATTTTATCAATCTGCTCCGGCGTCGAATGACGCGCATCAGCAACCAGCGTGATAAAGCGTTTATAGCCATTCTCAATGCTTAACTGCATCATCTGCTGCGCTTCCGGCGGCAGTGCCTTGGTGATGGAAATATCTGCCAGCGGTGAAGTTGAGACGCCATCGGTATGAACACCAATCGAATCCAGACTATTTTCTACGGTAGTGATCACGCCGAAGATACCGATAGAACCGGTCAGGGTGCTGGGGTTAGCCACAATGTAATTAGCTGGCGTGGAAATCCAGTAACCACCAGATGCCGCCATGCCGCCCATCGATACAACCACAGGCTTACCCGCTGCCCTGGCTGCTGCCAGTTCAGCGCGAATCACTTCAGAGGCGGTAACGCTGCCGCCTGGGCTATTAACACGCAGAACAATCGCTTTCACTTTCGGGTCAAGGCGAGCGTCGCGGATTTGTGCCGCAGTGGTATCACCGCCAACATTCCCCTGAGTTTCCTCGCCATCCATAATTGCGCCATTAGCGAAGACGACACCGATGCTGTCACCGGTATCTGCCGGCGTTTTCAATGCGTAATCGTAATAACTGATGGCGCGATAATTTTTATCAGTCTTACTCCAGCCGAACTCTTTGGTCAACGCTTTTTCGATTTCGGCACTTGATGCCAGTGCATCGACCAGCTTGTTTTCCAGCGCATATTTCGCGGTATCGCCATCGGTTTTGGTTAAACCCTCAAGCAACCCTTGCGCACCAGGGAATACCTGCTGGGCTGGGATCTGCCGGTTAGCGGCAACAGTATTCAGATAGTTTTGCCACAGCTCACCAATCCAGCGGCTGTCAGCTTCGCGGGCTGCCGGCGACATATCATCACGAATAAACGGTTCAACGGCAGATTTATACGTACCCACGCGGAACACATGGGTGGAAACTTTCAGCTTATCCAGTAACGATTTGTAGTACAGACCGTTGGTAGCAAAACCGTGCAGATCCACCACGCCTTGCGGAGATAGCCAAATTTTGTTGGCGAAACTGGCAAGATAATATTGCCCCTGGCTGTAGTTCTCGCCAATGGCATAAACTGGTTTCCCGCTGTCGCGAAACTCTTTCAGGGCTTTGCCGATGTACTGCATAGACGGCTGGTCGCCGCCTGCGAAGTTTTTCAGATCCATCACGATACCGGTGATATTGCGGTCGTCCTTCGCTTGGCGAATGGTGTTGACGATATCAAACAGTGAGTTTTCCTGCAGACGATCGGAACTGGCACCAAGCAGCTGGCGGCTTAGCTTACTAAACCGCTGAGAACTGTCGGGTTTATCGACGATTACACCAGATATGTCCAGCAGCAGCGCGCCACGACTGGCCGTTTCTTTCGAATCACCACCACTGACCTGCATCCAGATCCCCACACCAACCAGCACGAGAAAAATAAAGAACAGGTTAAGTACCATTTCACGGACGAAATTCAGCAGACGCCACGACCATTTAAAAAATCCGGCAATAAATCGCCAAAGGGTTCGCATGTATTCTCCCAACTAAAGGTCACACCTGTCACAGGCGCAATAGATGTGGTTATCGTAATGACCCAACCGGCACTTGTCAGCAGGAATTGCGGACTGTGCTGTAACAAAATCCACTCTCGTGTTAATTTTGTGAATAAATATCATGACAGGAGTTAATCAAATGGATGCACTCGAACTATTGATCAATCGCCGTAGCGCCTCCCGCCTGGCTGAACCTGCGCCAACGGGTGAACAATTGCAAAACATACTGCGAGCGGGTATGCGTGCCCCGGACCATAAATCCATGCAACCGTGGCATTTTTTTGTGATTGAAGGGGAAGGACGCGAGCGTTTCAGCGCATTATTGGAACAGGGGGCGATTGCTGCCGGTAGTGATGACAAAGCTATCGACAAAGCGCGTAATGCGCCGTTCCGCGCACCGCTCATCATAACGGTGGTGGCAAAATGCGAAGAAAATCATAAAGTCCCGCGCTGGGAACAGGAAATGTCTGCGGGATGCGCGGTCATGGCGATGCAAATGGCAGCAGTTGCCCAGGGGTTTGGCGGCATCTGGCGCAGTGGCGCATTAACTGAAAGTCCGGTAGTGCGTGAAGCATTCGGTTGCCGTGAGCAGGATAAAATTGTCGGTTTTCTCTACCTTGGTACGCCGCAGTTGAAAGCATCTACGTCGATAAACGTTCCGGACCCGACGCCGTTTGTGACTTATTTCTGATAATTGTCGCGAAACTGTCTGGATTGTGAGCAAAGGCGCAGGAATTCAGACACTCTCACTTATCACTTCACGGAATGAGGGTTACCATACCCGGATTGCATTGACAGGAGATGTCCATGAGCGAGAACTCGATTCGTTTGACCCAATACAGCCACGGAGCTGGTTGCGGCTGTAAAATTTCCCCAAAAGTGTTGGAAACCATCCTGCACAGTGAGCAGGCGAAGTTTGTTGATCCGAATTTGCTTGTGGGTAATGAAACCCGCGACGATGCGGCGGTGTACGATCTGGGCAATGGCACCAGCGTTATCAGTACCACCGACTTCTTTATGCCGATCGTTGATAATCCTTTCGATTTTGGCCGCATTGCGGCGACTAACGCCATCAGCGATATCTTCGCGATGGGGGGCAAACCGATTATGGCGATTGCGATCCTCGGCTGGCCGATTAACAAACTTTCCCCGGAAATTGCCCGCGAAGTAACCGAAGGTGGACGCTATGCATGCCGTCAGGCGGGTATTGCGCTGGCTGGCGGTCACTCCATCGATGCGCCGGAGCCGATTTTTGGTCTGGCGGTAACGGGGATCGTACCGACCGAGCGGGTGAAGAAAAACAGTACCGCACAAGCCGGATGCAAACTGTTCCTGACGAAACCGCTGGGGATCGGCGTTCTTACCACGGCTGAGAAAAAATCACTGCTGAAACCAGAACATCAGGGACTGGCGACGGAAGTGATGTGCCGGATGAACATCGCAGGCGCGTCCTTTGCCAACATCGAAGGCGTAAAAGCGATGACCGACGTTACGGGTTTTGGTCTGCTGGGCCATTTGAGCGAAATGTGTCAGGGCGCAGGTGTGCAGGCGCGCGTTGACTATGACGCGATCCCAAAATTGCCGGGGGTTGAAGAGTACATTAAGTTGGGCGCAGTGCCTGGCGGCACCGAACGTAACTTTGCCAGCTACGGTCATCTGATGGGTGAAATGCCGCGTGAAGTGCGCGATCTGCTGTGCGATCCGCAAACTTCTGGCGGTTTGCTGCTGGCGGTCATGCCGGAAGCAGAAAATGAGGTTAAAGCTACAGCCGCCGAGTTTGGCATTGAACTGACGGCGATTGGCGAACTGGTGCCAGCGCGCGGCGGTCGTGCCATGGTTGAGATCCGTTAATTCAATGCGGTTGTTTATTGCCGAAAAACCGAGTCTGGCGCGCGCCATTGCTGATGTCCTGCCCAAACCGCACCGGAAAGGCGATGGCTTTATCGAGTGCGGTAATGGTCAGGTAGTGACCTGGTGTATCGGTCACCTGCTTGAGCAGGCGCAGCCAGACGCCTACGACAGCCGCTATGCGCGCTGGAATCTTGCGGATTTGCCGATTGTCCCGGAAAAGTGGCAATTACAGCCCCGACCCTCCGTGACTAAACAACTTAATGTCATCAAACGCTTCCTGCATGAAGCCAGCGAAATCGTTCACGCCGGTGACCCGGATCGCGAAGGGCAATTACTGGTGGATGAAGTGCTGGACTATCTGCAACTGGCACCGGAAAAGCGCCAGCAGGTGCAGCGTTGCTTGATAAACGACCTGAACCCGCAGGCGGTTGAGCGGGCGATCGATCGTCTTCGTTCCAACAGTGAGTTTGTGCCGTTGTGCGTTTCTGCACTGGCGCGAGCCCGAGCCGACTGGCTGTACGGAATCAATATGACCCGCGCTTACACCATTCTCGGTCGCAATGCGGGTTATCAGGGCGTGCTTTCCGTGGGACGCGTGCAGACGCCCGTGCTCGGGCTGGTAGTGCGCCGCGACGAAGAGATTGAAAACTTCGTGGCGAAAGACTTCTTTGAAGTCAAAGCACATATCGTGACACCTGCCGATGAGCGGTTTACCGCTATCTGGCAACCGAGCGAAGCGTGTGAACCGTACCAGGATGAAGAAGGGCGCTTGTTACATCGTCCACTGGCGGAGCATGTGGTTAACCGCATTAGTGGTCAACCGGCTATAGTCACCAGCTATAACGATAAACGGGAATCAGAATCCGCACCGCTGCCGTTTTCGCTTTCGGCGTTGCAGATTGAAGCGGCAAAACGCTTTGGTCTGAGTGCGCAGAACGTGCTTGATATCTGCCAGAAGTTGTACGAAACGCACAAGCTAATCACTTATCCGCGTTCCGATTGTCGCTATCTGCCGGAAGAGCATTTTGCCGGACGCCACGCAGTGATGAATGCCATCAGCGTTCATGCACCGGGGTTGTTACCGCAGCCAGTGGTCGATCCAGATATACGCAACCGCTGCTGGGATGACAAAAAGGTCGATGCGCACCACGCCATCATCCCGACCGCACGGAGTTCTGCGATCAACCTGACGGAGAACGAATCGAAGGTCTATAACCTGATTGCTCGTCAATACCTGATGCAGTTCTGCCCGGATGCGGTGTTCCGCAAGTGTGTTATCGAACTGGAAATAGCCAAAGGTAAATTTGTCGCTAAAGCCCGTTTTCTTGCCGAAGCAGGCTGGCGCACGCTGTTAGGCAGCAAAGAGCGCGATGAAGAAAACGATGGCACGCCGCTGCCTGTGGTGGCGAAAGGCGATGAGTTGCTGTGTGAAAAAGGTGAAGTGGTAGAGCGGCAAACGCAGCCGCCGCGCCATTTTACCGATGCAACACTGCTTTCGGCGATGACCGGGATCGCGCGCTTTGTGCAGGACAAAGATCTGAAAAAGATCCTCCGTGCTACCGATGGTCTGGGGACAGAAGCAACACGTGCCGGGATTATTGAACTGTTGTTCAAGCGTGGTTTCCTGACCAAAAAAGGGCGCTATATCCACTCCACCGACGCTGGAAAAGCGTTATTCCATTCGCTGCCGGAGATGGCAACGAGACCGGACATGACCGCGCACTGGGAATCGGTGCTGACGCAAATCAGCGAAAAGCAGTGTCGCTATCAGGACTTTATGCAGCCGTTGGTGGGGACGCTTTACCAACTGATTGATCAGGCTCGTAGCACTCCGGTCAGACGGTTTAGAGGAATTGTGGCACCAGGTGGGGGGGCTGTTAAAAAAGCACCCAATAATCGTGTGAAAAAAGCGGCAAAGCCCAAAAAAGATAATACGGATTCTGCTAATTAATTCGTTTTCCACTCTAAAACAAAGCCAATGGTAGATATTCCGCCATTGGCTTTATTGGTTATACTCGTCATGCTTCAAGTTGCATGTGCTGCGTCTGCGGGTTATTCGGCCCATCCATGGGCCTCACCCCTTACGGGGCCGCTGAAAGCAGCGTTCAAATCCGCTCCATGCGGATTTGTCGTTCAGCCCAGTCACTTACTTATGTAAGCTCCTCGGGATTCACTTACTTGCTGCCTTCCTACAAATCGAATTATTTAGAGTATATGATATAAGTACCCACAGCTAAAATTATAAACGAAATATCTTTATATTCACGTAAGTTATGTTATGGATTGCATCATTATAAATTATTTTTAAACGCAGGGATTGTGAACATTATTCACAAAATGAATATATATAACTGCTCTATAAAATGATCAGTTCATTTATTTGAAGAGGATAATTATGATTATCGGTATTGACCTCGGGACGACTAACAGTCTGGCAGCGGTATGGCGAAATGGACAAAGTGAACTGATCCCCAATGCGTTAGGCAAGTTTTTAACACCCAGCGTAGTTTGTGTTGACGAAGATGGTATGGTTTTGACAGGGGAGGCAGCTCGTGACCTGCAACTCATCAAACCACAAAACTGTGCAGCCAATTTTAAACGCATGATGGGCACATCAAAGACGTTTAAATTGGGCGGACGTGAATTTCGGGCAGAGGAACTCTCATCGCTGATACTGCATCAGCTAAAAGATGATGCTGAAAGCTATTTAGGTGAAGAGATAACAGAAGCAGTAATTAGCGTACCTGCTTATTTTGGTGATGTGCAACGCAAAGCAACAAAATTGGCAGCTTCAATGGCAGGCTTAAACGTCGAACGTTTAATTAACGAACCAACCGCCGCTGCACTGGCGTATGGTTTGCATAATAAAGATGATGAACATCAATTTTTGGTATTCGATTTAGGTGGTGGTACGTTTGATATCTCCATACTGGAGTTGTTTGACAATATTATGGAAGTACGAGCCAGTGCCGGGGATAACTTTTTAGGTGGTGAAGATATTGTCGATATCCTGATCGATGCATATTGCTCACGTATGGATCTTCCTGAAAATATTGAATGGCGTGAACCGACACTCCAACGCCATTTACGCATTGAGGCTGAGCGTGTCAAACGCGTGCTTAGTATGCGTGACGAAGCAACTTTCAGTGTGGAGATTGAAGGAAGGCGATATTACTGGCATCTGACCACAGAAAAATTTGAATTTTTATTACAGGCATTTTTCGAGCGAATCCGTATGCCACTGGAACGGGCAATTCGCGATGCAAAAATTAATATTAGCCAATTAGACCAGGTTGTTCTTGTGGGTGGCACTACACGTATGCCGCTGATTCGCAAACTTGTGACACAACTTTTTGGTCGTATACCGGCAATGCATTTAAACCCGGATGAAGTCATTGCTCAGGGCGCGGCTATTCAGGCCGCACTTAAAGCGCGGCACAGCGAATTACAAGATGTAGTAGTGACCGATGTTTGCCCTTATACACTTGGCGTTGATACCTCTAAATCGCTGGGGCATACCCGCGAATCAGGCTATTTTGCACCCGTTATTGAGCGTAACCGAAGTATTCCTTGTAGTCGCGTTCGTGCCTTTTATACGGCACATGATCAACAAACAGAGGTTAATTTTAAAATCTACCAGGGTGAAAGCAGGATGGTGGGTGATAATATTTTCCTTGCGGAGTTGTCAGTGAATGTTCCGCCAAAACCGGCCGGTAATGTGCGTATTGATGTTCGTTTTACGTACGACATTAACGGTATTCTTGATGTCGATATCAGCGTGCCACTGACAGGGGCTAAAAATAGTCTGGTTATTGAACAGAACCCAGGGGCATTAACGGCAGAACAAATACAGCAGTCGTTGTCCAAATTAAGCCTGTTAAAAATTCACCCACGCGATGAACAGATAAACCAGGCCTTTATTGCCCGTCTTGATAATCTCTATCAACTCACCCTGGCGGAAACACGAGACTGGATAAGCAATTGCTCTCGTCAATTCAGTTATCTACTCGAGAAGCAGGATCCTGATCAACTAGCTGATTTTCGGGCTAAAGTTGAACCGACATTAGACTCTCTGGAATGGGAGCGTCTACAATGAACTGCTGGGAAATATTAGGTTTACAACCTGGCGCGGAAGAACGAGATATTAAGCGTCGTTATGCGCAACTGGTAAAAAATTGCCGCCCGGAAGATTCTCCCGAAGCCTGGCAACAATTGCACGATGCTTATGAACAGGCTTTACGTTATGACGACGAAGATCAGTGGCAAGAAGAGGAAGAAGAGCAACCGATCAATATATCCAGGGGTATTGTTCATCCTCGTCCTGTGATGACATTTCGCGCACTCAACACCTTTTCTGGTCATCCACTTCCTGATGTCACTATTAAATCAGAGGAGGAATTCACCTGGCAAGCCGTGCTGGATATGCTCTGTGAGGAGAATGAAGCAACCCCCGAACACGCCCCCATGCAACTTGCTAAGGCGTTATCTTTCCTTGAGAAAAAAGATCTCAGCTCACGAATGAGCTTTGAAGAAGCGTTATTACTGCATCTTCATCGGGTATTCCGGCCATTATTAACTCTCGCTGCTGCACAAACGTTCAGATGGCATTTAGTTGCAGGCAGCCGTCAACCAGCTATCCAGACAGAAATTAACGAAAGTTGTCTTCTTTATTCACGAATCGAAAAACAAATTACCCCTTTCTTTGGCAGTAACTCGTCTCCACTGGAAGAAATGGAAAACGGGAAGGAAATGGCTACGATTTATCAATCATTAAAGGATAATGAAGAGAGCCTGAAATGGTTTGATATCGCAGTATTAAATAAAGTCGCTGGATTTGAACTATCAGACAACTATATGGCATTGTTAATAGAGCGTTTATCATATTCCTGGCGAAAAGAAAAAATGATTCGCAAGTGGAAATTAACAGAACGCTTCAATAATTTAGCAATGCAACATCATAGTGGATATAAAAAGTTGCTAAATGCCATAAAATTAAAAGGTCTTTTTTATTATCCATCTTCTGTATTCCAGTCCTGCTTACATGCTGCAGAGCAAGGCTATTCACTTGCCTGGTATTCTCTTGGCAAAATGTATTATGAAGGTGATGAGGTTTCACAGGATCTAAAATTAGCCTTTAACTGGTTTACCCGCGCCGCGCAGCATAATGTTATCGATGCTCAGTATGCGCTGGGCATCATGTATCGCGATGGAAGGGGCACGGATAAGAATATTAGTGAGGCACGAAAATGGTTTTTACTTGCTGCCAAAAATGGCAACGCATCTGCGCAATATGAGATTGCCCGTATCTCACGCTTCGCTGTTGAGCCATTACGAAATTATGAAGAAGCATTACGGTGGTATTTATCTGCCGCCACACAAGGACATGAGCGTGCCCAGTATGATTTGGGACAAATGTATATACACGGGATTGGTGTGGCACGTGATAAGGTACAGGCCCATCGTTGGCTTTTGCAATCAGCAGAACAGGGATATTTATATGCGCAATATCATACTGCCAGGTTGTATAGCGAAAGTGAGAGTATTCTACAGGACCAGGAAAAAGCGCTGTACTGGTTTACCAAAGTAGCAAAAAATGGGACAGATGGGGCAGGGGAGGCCATGTATGAATTGGGGAAATATTATTTAACCAACAATGATGATCCTGAAAATAACGCAGAGGCTATTCAATGGATTACTGGTGCAGCGCAGCGTGGGCAAATAGAGGCGATATTTTTGTTAGCCGAAATGTATCTGTACGGTACAAAAGATACCATAAAAGATGAAAATCATGCGCTGCACTGGTACGAAAAAGCGGCGCGTTTAGGGTCGACCGAGGCGCAGCACCAGACTGCGGCAATGTATGCTCAGGGGACAGGCACTAAAATTGATAATAAACAAGCATGGATGTGGCTAACAATTGCCGGAAATAACAACCCCTGGATTGAAAAAGATGCGTTGCGATGCTTAATGTCGGAACAGGATATCCAGGATGCAGAACAAACGGCTGCAAATTGCAAACGTCTGCTAAGGATTTAATTAACTCAGGGAAAATCGTCTGGTTATAAGGAAAACCAGACGATTATAATAACGATTAAATTACACCCTGCGCCAGCATCGCATCGGCAACCTTCACAAAACCGGCAATGTTCGCACCCTGCACGTAGTTGGTTTGCTCACCTTCACCACCATGCTCGACACAGGCATGGTGGATATCCAGCATGATGTGATGCAAACGTGCGTCAACTTTCT
>OATB01001017.1_pt1 | contig 12026 bp, 7 predicted proteins | sample 1494941 | NCBI WGS metagenome assembly OATB01 (sample SAMEA2579931, study PRJEB22360) | human gut metagenome | reverse complement strand
CTGCGCTGACCCGCACAATAAACCGATCGTTCACCCGAAAGTCACCACCTTTACCGAGCTGGCGCAGCTGCCTGCACTCTGGAAGGCACGCGGCTGGAAGATAACGCGATAATCGCCTCCTTACTTCAACGCTTACACATCAGTCACGCTGGTTTGAGATAAAAAATACCAGGTGTCTGATGAGTAAGCGTCTATTCCCTATAAATAATTTATGTCGTTAATCGTCCAGTCGCTCACCCTCTGTATGGTTAAGCCTGGTTTATATTTTTCACAATATCGGGATACCGTTCGAACCAATCCAGAATATTAAGCATCGCGTTACTGATATTTTTATTCGCTTTATATTGATTCTCGCGTCTATGATTTTTAACAATATTAAGGTTAGAACGTATCTTATTGTCATCGTCAGCAATCTTCTGATTTAATGCCGCTACTTCATCCTGTACTTCTTGACTATTCCACTTGTCCCTTTTGTTATCAAATAAAGTCCTTTTATCATCTACTGATTTATCACGCTTTATGGTTAACTCTTTAATTTCTCGCAATAAGTCATCGTAATCTTTAATGGAAGTATTTATTTCCTGATAGTTTTTTTGTAAATCCTCCCAGTTAATTGCAAATGCACCGGAAAAATTTCGAAAATCGGAAGCAAACTTATTGAGTTCTGAGTCGTAATATGCTTTGAAATTTTTTATATTTTCCAATTGGATTTTTAGCGCTTCAATTTGTTGTTTTTCAACACCCTTAAAAAGGGGGGCAAGGTCACCATAATTCATTTTATAATCAATATCAAATTGGTTATGAGACTCTTGCTTTTTTTGTCGAATAAATTTGGCTGAATCATCAGTAGACATCTTTATATCTGCCGATGGAATGATTTCCTTTATGATAGATTCAATAAACTTAATTCGGTCACTTGCTATCATATTTGTAATGATATTTTGTGCTTTATCCTTCATACCTTTGAAAATAAAAAACTCAGCTCTACCATTATTAAAATGATATTTCTCTTGGTACGATTTATTTTCAACATAAAGTGTAGACAAAAACGACTCTAACTCTGAAAATGCGTTATTATATGTTTGTCTAATCTTTGGCTCAGTATTATAAAAATCCATTACATCGCTATTGATAGCACTTACCTTTTTTAAGAAATCAGGTATTTTGTCTTGACTTATAGCTCCGTCCAGATTCATATAAATGTATTTTATCGGTGTAATACCATCTTCTAAATAAATTGAATCTGGATCAATAGAACAGTCTTTGCACCAATCTTCTCTGTAATAATTGTCTAAATTGGCACTCCGCAAATCACAATAATTAAAGGAGATATTATCATTCTCTGAATTCTGCTTGCTAAATGAATTTTTAACAGCCTTCTCGATATTCCCTACGCACTTAGAAAAATTATCATCCAGCTTAAGAGTTCTCGATCTTCTTTCAATGTAATCAGAAAAATACTCTTCTGGGTTAAACTTATATTCATGGGAACTCGCATTATCAAGACTACACTTCATATTAATACTATTCAAATTACAATAATTAAACACAGTTCCCTGATCCTGCTCCCAGGTTTCGTTATCACCAGACTTATTGAATGCGTTTGCCAAAAAATCCATCCCATGAGCATCAAGTTTCGCTATCGTACAGTTATAAAAATGACTCAGAAGTATACTCGAACCAGGACAATATCCCCCCTGAATTGTGCAATCCTGAACAAAAGACTGCATAAAAAGATAAGAACCTAATTTTTCATTAATACTTACAGGTTGTGTAACGTTGTAGACTTTAGACGTCTCACATCTATAATTTTCAATTTTGCATTTAGAAATAAAACAACCTTTAAACATACCTATTATTGGTTTATTTTTTTCGGACCCCACAGTATTATTAACAGGCTCATAAAGCTGTATATTGTTGAATTGACAATCCTCGAAATAACAATTTTCAAAAACCGGGCCTTCAAGATTAGGACTGTTTATCACTCCTGAAAAAATTACATTTTTAAAACTACAATATTTTAATGAATTTAAAACATCCTTAGACAACGATGATAAATCGATTGTTGTATTAATAATAGGTATTCTATTTTTAATCAGCGTCTTAAGTTTTACAGAATAATCATCAAACGTTAATCTCTTCAAGGGAGAATTATCAAAATGTGAATCATAAAGATAATTATCAAGCGTTAATCTCTCTGAAGAAACCTGTTTTTTTTCGTTATCATTCGAAGTAGCCCCCGTGTAGAGATTAAAGGATCTACTCACAATAACTTCATTATTTTCATTTGTGGTAAAGTCTGTCTTAGTACTAAATCGCCATTGTTGTTCTTTTTTTGCCAGAGATTTAATCTTATCGAACACCTCGGCTTTGTTATCAACTTTCGTGACAAATTCGTAAATTAAGCCTTTGACTTCTTTAATATGAGAGCCGGGAAAAAGATCGCGAACAAACTCCCACAGTGTACGTTTTTTAAATAAATCCCCTTTGCCATCAAGAATATTTTCAATATCCTTAGAGTTTACATTATATTTCTTATCATTAATACTTAAAGCAATTTTATCACAATATCCTTTATGATTAAGTCTCTCCTTATTCATTGCTTCTAAAAAAGGATTAGTATTAACAAAAACATCTGGTTTTAATTTAACGGCCATAAACCCTCCGGCGTGCAATATTGAGTTGTTTTGTTTGAAAAATAATAACTTCTATGTTGTTAATTAACTGTACTGCTAGTTAGGTTTGCAACAAGTGTTACTTATATTACCGGTGAATACTGTAAAAAATAGCTCATTATTTCCATTTTAACCCAGGGTGTTCACCCTGGATTTGCAATTTTTAGGGGGTTAACGGTACATTCCACGGGTTAACCGCAGCATCAGAAAATGAGCGTTTTTTTATAGCCGCTTTTATTGCCGAGGTTAAAATAAAGAGATTTTATTAAATTTTATCAAGGTGATTTATGGATAATCTTATTGGCACACCACCAAACCACGCACTTCCCCATAAGTATATAGACATGGAGCAAATGGAATATTTATGTCATCTCAATCGTTTTTCTAAATTACCTGACGATTTTTTGATAACTGGTCAGAGAGAGGACCTTTTTACATATAAATTTATTTTAGATGGCTCATTTTCAAATGAGCAGCATTTATTCCCCAAAGGAGAACTACAGAAGATACAACAGAGATTAAGTTCTCTTATGCATAAAAACATGTTTCATTGTTTTCATGTTTTTTTATTAAAACTATGCTCAACTGAGAGTATTCCACTCCCAAATGCCGATTACGCTTTCTTTGATGACGAAATGCCATTTACATTAACTGATGAACAGATCGAAAATATTTCTTTTTTAAACGCATATCACAAAGAAAAGAAAGGAAACAACGACATTGTTACATTTGATTTCATGAGTGCTGATCACCACCATAATTTTAGCACAACCATAGCTTTAACAAATGATAGCTTCCATATATCTTCAATAAACAACCATAATGCACAGGTTATACTCGATGAAAACTTCCATTTATATCCCTATGAATTACCAGAATCATCACAATGGTGTTATCAGTTAATAAAAAACATGATTTCTTTACATTGCAGATATAATAACAATTTCAAAATAAAAAAAACCTGTTGTTTTGATTTTAAAAATAAATCTTTTTGTAATGCCAGGTTGCAATATATAACGTTTATTGCATGTTTATTTTCACATGCAAACATGAAATATTCGACATTTCATGATGTTAACCTTGATATGTGTGAGATAAAGAATTGCAATTTTGACAATTCAGAGATGAATTTCATTTCATGCGTCGGGACAAATTTTAGCGGTTCCACATTTAATAATGTAAAAACAACAACAGCGCAACTAATTAAGACACCAACAAAGTGGACGAATAACATTCTAAAATATTGGTTCTCCAGTTATAATAAACGTAATATCATCTTCACACTTAATACAATATCTAATAAAGATATAAAATTAAAAGGCGTTAAGGATATATTATTATCGTTGGTAGACCATAAGACTAATATTTATAGTGTAAGGCAAGAGCTTCTGGATTTTCTTAATAATGATTTATATAAAAATGATGGCGAGATTCTTTCTTATAAAGAATCAATAATGATGTTTTGTGCTGAGTAGCCGACTATAGATTATTCAGATTAACTACCGCACTCTATGTTGGGTTTATATCCATGTCAGGAAACAGGTCATTTGTGAATCCTGACACCAGACCATGACTCTCGTTCAAGGATCATCCACAACCGCTGGAAGCAGTCTCATTTCAGCAGGATAAAACCGTAGAGTACGATTGCGATGAATAATACATACAGACTTATTCTTCCAGTCTGTTTCTTTCGTTGGTTGATTCAAATGGCTCGGTTAATAAAATGCACCATTCACTCGGAAAACTCAACATGTTGCACTCTTATACGCCGTCTGGAAAGGGCATAGTAGTGATATAACAATTTAATCGACTCCCAACATCAACGCTTACACATCAACTACACTGGTTTAATTAAAATACACCAGATTACTGATGAGTAAGCGTCTTTTCGTATAACCTCATTGTCATAGTAACGAATGATACCTTGAATTACATAATTACTCCATCTTGTTCATATGTTAGCTCAGATACATCTGATTCATCATTAAGAACTCGAACCGTTTTATCTATACTCTCTATACTTCCTATATTTTCATTTATTACCTCTGGAACAATTTCATTAATGGCTTTCAACAGATTTTGATTTTCTTTTAGCCAACGATTGATACCTCGAATTACAACATTAAGTCTGTTTTCTTGTTGCTGGTTTAGCCTAAATACCTCTATTTCATTATTAAGAACTCGGATCGTTTTATTTATTTTTTCATCTATTTCATCTATCTCATTTTGGATTTTATCTTTACCTTTTTTATCATTATCATTTAAATTAAGAATCTTCCGCCCCAAATCATCCTTTATTTTGACTTGAGCATTTCTTGCGTCAGAAAGATTGGCTAAATCTTTCATTTTATAAGTAAACCCTTCATTTATATAATTATTATAATCCTCAATTACTCCCAGTACATATTGTTCAATGTTAGTGAATGAAGCAATTTCACGGGCTACATCTGCTGGTTTTTCTGTATACTTCTCCTGGTTTATTTTTTCTTCTGCCTTAAAGTTTTTCACCGTTAAAAAAACATTTTGCATTTTCACAAAATCCTCCACTTTAGGACCATTCTTCTTCTCATGATCGTAGTAAAGAAATTGCAAATCATTGAAATCAAAGTAAAATCTATTGCCATTTGGATTAATAGAACGATATGTTTTTATTTTCCCATTTTCATCGAAACGTCTATACCAATCAAGGTTATTATAGATATTGTGCATGAAATTCACTTTATCAAAATCTATTTCATTAGCTATATCTTTTTTTCTATTGTACAAAACATTGTCTATGATATATTTTATAGTTTCATCATTAAGTTGAAAATCTTTTACATCATCACCAGGCATGATGTTATGCAGATTAACTAATAAGGATTGTAAATCGGCTAGTGCCTTTTTGTAATTATTCTTCAAATTATCGCTATGTTCATTAATATCTTTTATCCGTGAATCAATTTCCGTTAACTTTTTCATGAAAGGTAAAATATCATTTTCAGCTATAGCTCCTCTATAGGACATATAAACAGGAATTTTAACCTGAGTGTTTGCAGCAAGATTACCACTTAACCTGGTGGTATAAGTATCAATTTCACAATCATGCAAAGGATTTCCACCGGTTAACTCGCCCAAACAAGCAGCATATAAACAGCAATTATTAAGTTTTAGATGATTATCTATATCGTCATTTATATTATAATGAGTCTTCATATTTTGGAAAATATTTTCTTGGATTACATCTAAAAGATGTTTATCCAGATTAAGTTTATTTTCACTTTTTGCGAAATATTTTCTGGGATCATAATCTCGTAAATCTTCACGAATTCCATCTCGTTTGCATGTCATATTAACATAACGAAAATCACAATCATAAAAATTATTACTATTTCTAGAACGATCGCTAGTTTTTCTATAAAACGAAGTTTCTATGAAATCCATTCCACCACCATTAAGCTTTGCTATCTTGCAAGATAATAAACCGCTTGCAATAACACTTGCTTCTTTACAGTCTCCATCTTGAAGATTACTTTCATATACAAATGACTGCATAAACAGATATGCACCGACTTTCTTACCCTCTTTGGGATCTTGATTTACAGAGTATATTTTTGATGTCTCTATCTTGAAATTTTTCATTTCGCATTGATACAAAAAACACCCTTTAAACATACCGTAAATCGGTATTTTATTATTTGGTTTTACTCTACACACAAAGTCATAGTCTTTACAGGTCACTTTATCAAAGCCAACAAGGGACACATTCTCGAAATTACAACTCTCAAAAAAACAATTTTCAAATACTGGGCCATTAAGGTTCTCGTAAGATATATTACCAGTGAATGTCATATTTTTAAAGTGACACTGTTTTAGCGATACCAGAACATCTTTTTTCAGTGCAGATAAATCAATTGTCATATTTTCAAAGGGGATTTTATTTTTTAAATATACGCTTAGCTTTTCATTATCATTAGGGAACTGCATTTTCAATATCCCTGATTGTAAAGCCTTCTCGTCAAATTGTATATCATGCTTATAAATATCCAAGCTGAGTACTTCTGAAAATACAGAATGTATTTTATTTTCTTCAGCTTCATTATGATGATCTTTCGAGTTAATATTTATTTTAAATACTCTACTAACAATAATATCTTTATTCTCATCTACTGTAAATTCTGTAGTCGCACTAAAGCGCCATTTTTCTTCTGGAATGGCGAGATATTTAATTCTCTCAAATCTCTTAACTTTGTCCTCAGTTTTCGTTACAAATTCTACAATTGTTTCTTTAGCCTCCTTAATATGATACATGGGAAAGAGATCGAGTATAAATTCCCAAAGAGTGAGTTTAAGAAAAGATTGTCTATCACCAGTTATAAGGTTTGTTATATCTTTATGGGTTATTGAATACTTCTCCTCATTACCAACAGACAAACAAAATTTTTCTGACTTTTTTTGTAATCTATTATTTTCATCTGTCATTTTAGTCAGCGTAGAAAAATTATCTGTAACTGTATTATATGATGATATAGCCATAATCATTTCTCCTGAACACAATATTTATTCGCCCGAGCACAACACATTGCCGATTTGTCTTAAAAAAGCATACTTGGGTGTTGGTTTGCTACGATTATGACTAAACCACCTATGAATACTGTAAAAAATCGCTCATTTTTTATGTTCCGATATAGGGCTTTTACCCTGGTTTTTTGTTTTCTTTTCCATTTTCTGTGCGGGTAACGATATAAATGAAAGGAATAACAAAAAAAATTTATAACGGGGCACTACATTAAAAGTAAAATAATTCAAATGAAATAATATATTTGCATTGCACTGGGGAGAGTTTCGAGGTGAGTTTGAGTGCAGGGAGAAAGTGTATCAGCCCGGTAACTATGTATGACCGGGCTGATTGCCAGATTCGGCGTAAAAGCCTTATCTGACCTACAGTTAGCGTTACTCTTTCGGGTCTTTTCCGGCCAGCAGTTTATCCAGCTCATCACCGCCTACATGACGGAAATCCTGCCCCTTCACGTAGTAGAAGATAAACTCACAAATATTCTGGCAGCGGTCGCCGATACGTTCGATTGAACGCGCACAGAATAGCGCGGTAAGTACGCTCGGAATGGTGCGCGAATCTTCCATCATGTAGGTCATCAGTTGACGAACAATACCTTCGTACTCCTGATCGACTTTTTTATCTTCACGATAAATACGTACCGCTTCGTCAATGTCCATCCGCGCGAACGCGTCCAGCACGTCGTGCAGCATCTGGATGGTATGACGGCCCAGCGACTCCAGACTTACCAGCAACGGCTGATGCTGCTGGGAGAATTTCTCCAGCGCAGTACGGCAGATTTTGTCCGCCACGTCGCCAATACGCTCCAGCTCGGCAATGGTTTTACTGATCACCATAACCAGACGCAGGTCGCTCGCCGTCGGCTGACGTTTGGCGATAATGCGCACGCAGGCTTCATCGATCGCCACTTCCATCATGTTGACGTTCTTGTCGCCTTCGATGACGCGCTTCGCCAGATCGCTGTCCTGGTTATGCATCGCGGTGATTGCATCAGAAAGCTGCTGCTCCACCATGCCGCCCATGGTCATCACCTGCGTGCGGATGCTTTCCAGTTCGGCGTTGAACTGGCCGGAAATATGTTTATTAAGATTGAGACTGTCCATAACGCACTCCTGAATCAACCGTAACGACCGGTGATGTAGTCTTCTGTTTGTTTCTTCGCTGGCTTGGTGAACAGATCGTCCGTGTTGCTGAACTCAATCAATTCGCCCAGGTACATAAACGCCGTGTGGTCGGAACAACGCGCAGCCTGCTGCATGTTGTGGGTGACGATCACTACGGTGTAATCCTGCTTCAGTTCGGTGATCAGCTCTTCAATACGCCCGGTAGAGATAGGGTCGAGCGCCGAACACGGTTCGTCGAGCAGCAGCACTTCCGGGCGAATGGCGATACCACGCGCAATGCACAGACGCTGTTGCTGACCACCAGAGAGAGAGTAACCGCTCTGATGCAATTTATCTTTGGTTTCGTTCCACAATGCGGCTTTGGTCAATGCCCACTGCACGCGCTCGTCCATGTCGGCACGGGAGAGCTTCTCAAACAGACGCACACCAAAGGCGATGTTGTCGTAGATGGACATCGGGAACGGCGTCGGTTTCTGGAACACCATGCCCACTTTCGCACGCAGCAGGGCGATATCCTGAGAGTTGGTCAGGATGTTGTCGCCATCGAGCAGAATTTCACCTTCCGCACGCTGTTCCGGGTACAGTTCAAACATTTTATTGAAGGTACGCAGCAGCGTCGATTTACCGCAGCCGGACGGCCCGATAAACGCCGTTACCTGGTTTTTAGCGATATCCAGGTTGATGTTTTTCAGGGCATGGAATTTGCCGTAGTAGAAGTTCAAATTACGAACCTGAATTTTACTCGGGGCAGTTTCAACCATACTCATTGCAATCTTTTCCTCATCGTGCCTGATGCACTTCGCTAATCAGGCTTACCGTAGGCCGGATCAGGCGTTCACGCCGCATCCGGCGAAGTGTTAACCGTGTTTATTCTTCGCAAAAACAACGCGCGCCAGAATGTTCAGCAGCAGTACGCACAGGGTAATGATCAACACCCCGGCCCAGGCCAGTTGCTGCCATTCCGCAAACGGACTCATCGCAAACTTAAAGATCGTCACCGGCAGGTTGGCGATCGGCTGCATCATGTCCGTGCTCCAGAACTGGTTGGAAAGCGCGGTAAACAGCAGCGGCGCGGTTTCACCAGCAATACGGGCAATCGCCAGCAGGATACCGGTCATAATCCCGGACACCGACGCTTTCAGCGTGATCGCGGAGATCATCTTCCACTTCGGTGTACCCAGCGCATAAGCCGCTTCACGCAGGCTGTCCGGCACCAGTTTCAGCATGTTCTCGGTGGTGCGGATAACAATCGGCACCTGCAACAGCGCCAGCGCAATCACGCCCGCCCAGCCGGAGAAGTGCTCCATCTGCGCCACCACAATGGTGTAAACAAACAGACCAACCACAATCGACGGTGCGGAGAGCAGAATGTCGTTAATGAAGCGAATCACTTCTGCCAGCCAGGATTTACGACCATATTCAGCCAGATAAATCCCCGCCATAATGCCCAACGGCGTACCGAATACCGTGGCCCACAAAATTAACAGCCCGCTACCCGCCAGGGCGTTCGCCAGACCACCACCTTCCGTATTGGGCGGCGGCGTCATTTCAGTGAACAGCGCCAGCGACATACCATCGATACCGCGGGTGATGGTGGACATTAAAATCCAGATCAGCCAGAACAGGCCGAAGGCCATCGTCGCCATCGAGAGCGTCAGCGCAATACGGTTCTTAAGGCGGCGACGCGCCTGCATTTTACGGCGGGATTCCGCCAGCGCCGCAGTGGTTTGCATTTCAACCATAGCCATTAGCGTGCCCCCTCATTCTTAGCCAGGCGCATAATCATAAACTTCGATGCGGCGAGGACGATGAAGGTAATCACAAACAGGATCAGGCCCAGTTCCATCAGTGCGGCAACGTGCAGACCGGATTCCGCTTCGGCAAATTCGTTCGCCAGCGCAGAGGTGATACTGTTGCCCGGCATGTACAGCGAGGCGCTGTCGAGCTGGTAGGTGTTACCGATGATAAAGGTCACCGCCATGGTTTCACCGAGCGCACGCCCCAGACCCAGCATAATGCCGCCGATAACACCATTTTTGGTGAACGGAAGAACGATACGCCAGATAACTTCCCAGGTGGTGCAGCCGATACCGTAGGCCGACTCTTTCATCATCACCGGGGTTTGTTCGAATACATCGCGCATTACCGCCGCAATGTACGGAATAATCATGATGGCGAGGATCACGCCTGCCGCGAGGATACCGATACCAAAGGCCGGGCCGGAGAACAGCGCGCCGACAATCGGGATATTCGACATGATATTGCCGACCGGCTCCTGGAAGTAAACGGCGAACAGCGGCGCAAAGATAAACAGGCCCCACATGCCGTAAACGATACTTGGAATGGCTGCCAGCAGCTCAATGGCGATACCCAGCGGGCGCTTCAGCCAGCCAGGAGCAAGCTCGGTCAGGAACAGGGCGATACCGAAACTCACTGGAACGGCGATCAGCAGCGCGATAAACGAGGTCACCAGCGTACCGTAGATCGGCACCAGCGCCCCGTAGATATCGTTCGGCGCATCCCACTCTTTGGTCCACAGGAAAGCCAGACCAAATTTCTGAATGCTCGGCCAGGAGGAGATGATCAGAGAGACAATAATGCCACCCAACATCAATAGCACAATCAGCGCCGCCAGTTTTACCAGCACGCTGAAAATTATGTCGCCCTTTTTACCCGGTGGGTTAAAAGCAGGCTTGGTTGCAGCCATAAGTTACTCTTCAGTTAAACGCGTTTACAAAGTCATTTTGTAATGCCGGATGCGGCGTAAAAAATACCGTACCCGGCCTGAGTTTTATTAGTACAGCGGCTTGCCGCTACTGTCTTTAATATTGGTCTTCCACGCAGCGCGAACCTGTTCCACTACGCTATCCGGCAGGCTGGCGTAATCCAGGTCGTTCGCCTGTTTAGCCCCGGTTTTGTATGCCCAGTCGAAGAACTTCAGCACTTCTGTGCCTTGTTCTGGTTTCTTCTGATCTTTGTGGATCAGAATGAACGTGGTAGAGGTAATAGGCCACGCATCTTCGCCTTTCTGGTTGGTCAGATCCTGAGCGAAGGTTTTGCTCCAGTCTGCGCCTTTTGCTGCATTAGCGAAGTTTTCTTCGGTCGGCAAAACAGGTTTACCATCAGCGGAGATCAATTTGGTATACGCCAGGTTGTTCTGCTTAGCGTAAGCATATTCAACGTAACCAATTGCACCTGGCAGACGCTGAACGAACGCGGCGATACCGTCGTTACCTTTACCGCCCAGACCAATCGGCCATTTTACGGTAGAGCCCGTACCAACGTTGTTTTTCCACTCTTCGTTCACTTTCGCCAGGTAGCTGGTGAAGACGAAGGACGTCCCGGAGCCATCTGCGCGGCGTACTACAGCAATGTTCTGTGACGGCAGTTTTAAGCCTGGATTCAGTTTGGTGATGGCTTCATCATCCCACTTCTTGATTTTGCCGAGGTAGATGTCACCAAGGGTTTTACCATCCAGCACCAGCTCGCCAGACTTCAACCCTGGAATGTTAACCGCCAGTACCACGCCGCCAATCACGGTCGGGAACTGGAACAAACCTTCCTGAGCCAGTTTTTCGTCAGACAGCGGCGCGTCAGAGGCACCAAAATCAACGGTATTAGCGATAATCTGTTTTACGCCACCGGAAGAACCGATACCCTGGTAGTTAACTT
>OATB01000989.1_pt1 | contig 12377 bp, 6 predicted proteins | sample 1494941 | NCBI WGS metagenome assembly OATB01 (sample SAMEA2579931, study PRJEB22360) | human gut metagenome | reverse complement strand
AAAATATACCGCTCTACCTACGTCCAATAAAAAAACATCCATCTACACCCAGGGGATCTGTCATGCTGAAAAAGAGCACCATTAATAACCTGTTTTCCATTTTGTCTAAATATCTGAAAGCTCCCGGGCAATGTCCGGAAAATCTGTTATGATCGCTTCAACTCCCAGTTTTATTAATTTTTCCATGTGCTCTTTTGTATTGACTGTCCACACGTGCAGAGGAAGATTGTATTTCTTACAGTCCTGCAGAAAATCAGGATACTGAAGAAGATAGATTGCAGGGTGCAAGGCATTAACCCCTATACTGTTTCCGTAGGCAGGAACATTTATCCAGCCGTCTTCATAGAGAAGTCCGGTTCTTATGGATGAATCCAGTTCTTTTAAATGTTTTAAGGTATAGTGATTAAAGGAGGAGTAAATAATACGCTCTTCCATCTGCATCTCCCGGGCAAGATTCAATGCTTTTTTCTCTATTCCGGGATAAAAACAGATGCTGGTTTTAAGTTCAACATTAACGGTTAGGCCTGAGGGCTGAATCAATTCATACACTTCTTTTAAGGTGGGAATACATGCATTTGTAAATTCGGGTTGAGTCCTGTTAAAACGTAATTGCTTTAATTCCTTAAGGGTATAGTCTTTAATCCAACCAGTTTTACCAGTGACACGATCAATCTTTTCATCATGAGCAACGACGATTTCCCCGTCTTTTGTCAGTTGTACATCCAGTTCAATACCATCTGCATTCTGGTGTATTGCAAGTTCAAATGCTTCCAGTGTATTTTCAGGCGCATAGCCGGAAGCGCCTCGATGCGCCCAAATCTTTGTTTTCATAATACAACCTCACTAATTCACTAATATATTTTAGTTTTTCTATACTTCTGTGTATGAATGCTTTGGTTCATTATAGTACTCTTTGGGATGAGATACAATTACATTTTGTGGGCTGTTAATAAATAATGCCTCCTGTACTTTGGCTGAACAGTGTCCTGCCCGATGGTGCTGATGCAGCTAGTCTTGCTTATCTGTTCATATACTAATGTTCTGGGGCGGCCGGTACAGAAGCAGAACAAATGATAACCTGCCCAGATCATAAGAAACGGAACGAAAATCAGGTAAAGTGATCCAAAGCGCAATAGGCACTGCTGCAGTGTAAGTGCTTTTTCACCATCGTTTGAAGTAACCCTGATTCGCAGCAGCCATTTTCCCGGAGTATAACCATTCGTGAGGTAGGTACACACCACAAAGTAAAATACAGGCAGCAAGAAGCAGGAAGCAAACTGAATCAGGAATAAGAACGGAGGGATAAATGCTGTCAGGATTACGGTCGGAACACCAATACAAGCCAGGATAACCCAGTCCAGGGTAAATGCAGCAAGCCTTCTGCAAAAAGAGACGTGTAACCCCTTTTCATATGCAATTTTATCCAAACGTTCTCTGCTTGGCAGTAATTTCATAAAGATAGCTGATGAAATATAACCAAGCATTCCACCGCTGGTGTTCAGCATCAGGTCATCTACATCGAACAGACGGTATCCTCGGGGATATATTCCATATAATCCGCTTAACTGCGTAAGTTCAAAGAACAGACTCAGAGAAAAGCTGACCAATAATACTTTTTTCCAGCTGCATCGGAAATAATACCGCAGGTAGATACCGAGAGGCAAAAACAGCAGTATGTTAAAGATGACCTGCAAGAAGCAGTTTTGTGTCAGTGCACTTATCCAGGTTCCCGGTGAAGAGATTCGAAAAGTTGTTTCTCTTAAGAAGTCTCGTACAAACTGGAATGGAACCAGCTGAGTCTGAGGTCCTGTGTAGCCTGCCACCTCACTAATAGAGGGGAGCGGAAGTATTACAAGGAAATACATGCATAGAAGGTACAGAACAAAGGAATACGTGATAACGGATCGAAATAGCGGTATGGAACCGTATCTGCGGTATTGATAAATCATGTATGGAAATGTAAATATAACAGCCAGCAGCGGAAAAAATGCGATGGCTTCTTTAATTGGGATCAGGTATATATTCATAATATAGCACCACCTTTCATGGCTTAATGATACCAAAATGAATCATGGTCTGCCATAATTGCAGCTTACATTTTAGGAATATAGCTTACAATTTTGTAAGTCAGAGATTTTTTGCTTTTACATTAGACATTATTAATAGAAAGAATAGGTACTTAAAATTAAGAAATGATAAAAAAGTGAAAAATACAAACAAAATATTGTAAAGAGAAACCGGAATTTGTATGCTATGATTTTCTATAAATATTATAATTCCGGAAGGGTCTGGATGCATCTGGGTTCCCCGGGAAAAAAGAACGGAGGATTGTTATGAAGAGGAAGAAGGGGTTTGCCAGAGGTGTCAGTTTTATGCTGTCTATGGCATTGGTGTTAAACACAATTGTGATGCCCGTTTCAGCAGCGGGACAAAAGGCAGCAGCGCAGGTGACTGCCGGCGGACAGGTGCAGGAGACGAATGATAAGAAGCAGGGATATGGAGAAGCAGATCAAAATGAGCGCAGCGTTGTGATAAGCGCAGAAGAGAAGAAAGAAAACCGTGTAACAGAAGACGGGATAAATTCAGAAGCAGGGGTAGATCCAGAAGCAGGGGTAGATTCAGAAGCAGAGACAGCTTCAGAACCAGAGACAGCTTCAGAAGCAGGGATAGATTCAGAAGCAGCGCCAGGATCTGAAATAGATCCGAAAACAGAAATAGATTCAGCATCGGAGATAACTTTAGATACAGAGACAGAGCCAACTGACGGACAGACAGACACATCTGAAAAAGAAAAGGATACTGATGCAGCAAGTCTAACGGCAGACGGGTCTGCTTTCGTACAGGAGCCGGAATACGTGTCTGATGAAAATACGGTAAAAGCGCTGGAGGACTTGGAACCGGGGCTGTTTGGCGAGATTTTTAATACCGAGGGATACCGTGGGGGTCCAATTGAGCTTTTTAATTTTGAAAATAAAACAGGAGAACAGATTTTTCCTACCTTAAACGGACAGAACTTAAGGCCCATTTTTGACAAATATAATGGGAATAAGGGAGATGAGCAATTTGCTACGGCAAGATTCACCGGAAAACTGAACGTAGAAAAAGCCGGGGATTATAAGTTCTACGGCTGGGGAGATGACGGATTCCGTATATGGATCGACGGAAAACTGGTGATTGATTTCTGGGTACAGGAATGGGAAAAGGAACAGACAAGTAAAGCAGTTGCCTTAAGTGGCGGGCTGCATGATATCAAGATTGAATACTTACAGGGATGGGGCGGCGCCGTATTGAAGCTTTCATGGGAGTCTGTAAATGCGGGTATAGCCAAGGAAGTGATTCCTGAAAAAGCTTATTATCATGCAAAAACTCCGGCTGATGCGGGCTTAACAGCCCAGATCTATAAGGTAAGCGGAACACCTTCCAGTATTACGTCCTTTGGATTTGCAGGGAAACCGGTAAATCAGGTTTTATCAAACCTGGATGGACGGGAAGGTTTAAAAGATGCAATTGAGCTAAGTAATGGAAGCAGTGAATATGCAACGGCTATTATCCACGGGTATATTACGCCTCAGGAGAGTGGTGACTATGAATTTGTAATGAGCGGGGATGATGCTTTTCGTTTCTGGATGAATGATCAGCTGACGATTAATTCCTGGAAACTTCATTCCGCCCAGACCAAGGTCAGTCAGCCGGTACATATGGAAAAAGGATTTCTTTACAAGATCCGCATTAATTATGCTCAGGCAGATGGTAATGCCAATCTAAATTTATCCTGGAAAAAGGATGGCGGACAGGCACAGGTTGTTCCGGCAGAGTGTTTTCGGCAGGCAGCAAAGGCGATCCAGGGAGAAACTGCAGCAGAAGACCAGCATGGACTTCTGGCTGAGGTGTATGGTGATATCTTCCTGGAAGAAAAAAAAGGTGAAGTAATTGCACCGGTACTTGACAAGACACTTTCCATTAAAAAAATATTATCCCAGTATAACGGATCGGAAGAATATGGTTCTTTTCGTTTTACCGGACAGGTAAACGCAGAAGAAGCAGGTGATTATACCTTTTATCTGATAGGAGATGATGGTTTCCGCCTTTGGGTAAATGATGAGCTGGCGATTGATTTCTGGGAATCCAAATGGGATAAGCAACAGGAAAGCCAGCCAATTCATCTAAATGAAGGCAGAAATGATATTCGCATTGAATACTTCCAGGGTTATGGCGGAGCTTATATTATGCTGGAATGGCTGAAACCCGGAGCAGAGGAAAAAGAAGTTATTCCAACGGAAAACCTTTATCCGTCAAGTACAAAAAAAGGATTAATCGGAGAAATCTATCAGGAAAAGGGCGGTAATCAGGAAAAACTGGCTGAGGTAATGGCAAATGAGGTATCATCAGAGCAGTTTTCGGTAAATTCCCTGGTCAGTTACTACGAGGGAAATGAGAACGCGCCGGCAAAGGTAGAATTAAACGGTAAAATTAAACCAGATGTATCCGGAACCTATGAATTGGCATTTGGAGCTTCCGGTAACTATCAGGTGTATCTGAATGATGAAAAAATTATTTCTCAAAATGCGGGAAATGTGTATAAAGAAACCCAAAGCCAAAAAGTAGAACTGGAAAAGGGAATCTATTATAATCTTACGATTATAGCAGAGAATCTGAATCTTAAGGAAGATATGAATTTATCCTGGACACGGGATGGGGTAAAATCGGTGATTGGAGAAGACCAGCTATATGCCCCGGAAGATATGTGGTATGAAAGTGTTACAGCGAGAGAAAAATTATATGTGGGCCTCACAGAGGCAGTGAATCTTCGCAGAAATACGAAGGTAGGGTCTGGTGAGGGGCAGATTGCGAAAGAGTATATGGATATGTTCTCTGCAGTTGTAGATGAAATAGCAGCAGATGCAAAAGACTTTGATATCATCGCATCTGTTCTGAAAGAAGATTCCAATAAGATCACCGATGCAGTGGCAGAATTTAAATTAAATGTAATTCGTGTACAAAAAGGGGAAGCATTAACCCAGTTCAATAATGCGCTTTATCAGGGACAGGATCCATTTATCAGCTATCATCACGGATATTATTATTTTGTTTCGTCCAGTAACGATCCATCCCACAATAAAATGTATGTATCCAAATCAAAATCGCTGCTGGATCAGGGAGAAAAAGTAAGGATTTTTGATTTTAATGATTCAAAATCCAGGATCTTTGCTCCGGAAATGTTCTTCATTGACGGCAAATGGTATATTTATTACTGTGCAGATGCAAAAGAATATAACTGGAGGCATATGGCATGTGTTATGGAATCTGTTACTGATGATCCCCAGGGGGACTGGATTGACAGAGGCGTATTGTATACGGGAATGGAAATAAATAACCCCAATGAGTTTGCACAGGGAAATGATTTTACCGTTTTCCAGTACCGCGGACAGTTATATGCCTGCTGGGGAAGCATGGAAAGCGGCGTGGAGTCACCAGCCATTGCCAGAATGGAATCACCCATTAAGATTACGGAGGAAAGAAGTTTTCTGCCTGGCTTCGGAGGTGAAGGCCCCAGAGCAGTTGTGAATGGGGAGCATCTGTTTATGACTGTTTCCCAGGGAAGCTTTAAGACAGCAGGATATCACATGGGTATGTATGTATTTGATACGACAAAAGAGGATGTGTTAAATCCGGATAACTGGACCTATAAAGAAGGTGTATTCGAGGGATCGAAAGATGTCTATGGACCAGCCAGAGCTTCATTCTTTCAGTCAGCTGATGGGACAGAGGACTGGATGGCATTCCATTCAAAAGTGTATCCGTCAAATAATAATGCATGGAGACAGGTAAGTATTAAGAAATTCTCATGGAATGAAGATGGATCACCGAACTTTGGCAGGCCCGTATCGCCATATGAATTTACAGCACTGCCATCCGGCGATCCAGGTCTGGGACTTGCATATCAGGCAGAAGACGGAGATTTGTCAGGCGGTGCCCAAAAAGGATATAAAGGGAAAGGATTCCAGGGAACCGGATATGGTAAATTCACAGACAAGAATGGAGAAAAAATAACGTTTAAGGTAAACGTACAGGAAGATGGCGACTATTTTATCAGAGCTCGTTATGCGAATGGAGTTAAGGCTCCGATCAGTAGTACGGACAACCGCGGAGAATGGGAAGCAAATATACCTGATATTACACCAAAGGCGGGCACCTTGAATCTCTATGTAAATAATGCAGGTCAAAAAAGTGTCACGGTTCCCTTTGACAAAACAGAAACGGACTGGCAGCACTGGATGACTGTCTGCAGCCGCGTTACCCTGAAAAAAGGTGATAACACCATATCTTACGTAAAAGATGCAGAGAACAGTGGAAATGTATATATTGATTATATAACTGTGCAGGAAGCTCATGAACAGCCGGCACCTCAGACTGTTAAGACAGGGGCTGAGCTGGATGCTTTGATTGCTGATGTGGAGGGGCTTTTGGAAGCGGAATATTCTATTGAGACCTGGAGAATCTTTTATGGAGCGCTGTTAAGTGCGAAAGCCGTTAATAAAGATGCAGTGCAGGCTGTTTCAAATCGTTATTTATCATTAGAAGCGGCAGCAAAGGATTTGTCTGCTTATGTTCGTTTTTATGTGGATAAAAACGTAAGCGTAAGCGGAGATGTAAAAGATGATATGTTCCGAATTAGTTCCGATGTCACGGTACAGGCAATCGAAATTCCGGGTAAAACTTTTAGTAATTGGGAAGTATCCGGTCTGGAACTGACGGATGACCAGAAAGAATCCAGAGAATTTACATTTACGGTTCCAAGAGGCAGGGGAAGCATCGTTCCGGTCTATGAGGAAAATGCGTATTATAAGGTTACAACTGGAGCAAATGTAACAATTGAAAATGCTTCTTCAAACGGTACCTGTCAGGCAGGAACTACGGTTAAGGCAACGGTGGGGATACCTCAGGGCAAAGAGTTCACCGGTTGGGAAGTCAAAGGAATCACGTTAACAGAGGCAGAAAAAAGAGCTCTGTCCATTACTTTCGTGATGCCTGAGAATGAAGTTGTATTAAATGCAGGATTTAAAAATATAGTAGTTCCGGAAAAACCGAAATACCAGTTGAAGGCAGGAGCCGGGATTACCATAATAAATGCAGCAAAAGACCAGATGTATCCGGCAGGAACCAGAATTCAAGCATCGGTGTCTATTCCTTCCGGCAAGGTATTTGCACAGTGGAAGGCAGCCGGAATTACACTGTCGGCAGATCAGCAAAAGTCACAGACGATTACATTCCTGATGCCGGCACAAAGTGTAAGTCTGGAAGCAATCTTTGATATCCAGAAAAAGAAACAGACGATTACAGCTAAAGACTTTAAGAAAACAGATGGAGATAAGAGCTTCTATATTAAGGCAAAGGCATCCGGAAAAGGTAAGTTATCTTATAAGTCCGATCATACGAAGGTTGTAAAAGTGGACAGTAAGGGTAAAGTGACAATCAAGGGTACCGGTAAGGCACAGATTACCATAACGGCAGCAGGCAATGCCAATTATGATTCTGCAGTCAGAAGAATTACTGTTTCGGTTGCACCAAAGAAAACCACAGATATTAAAGCAATATCAAAGAAATCTAAAACTTTGAAACTGTCATGGAAGCGTACAAGTGGTGCAAGCGGATACCTGATCACATACTCAGCGGATAAAAAATTCAAAAAGGGAGTCAAAAAGATTGTAATCAGTTCCGGGAAAACAACATCCAGAACCCTTAAGAATCTCAAGGCTAAGAAGGTCTGCTACGTAAAAATCAGGGCATTTAAAACGTCAGGCAAATCAAAGGTCTATGGAAAATACAGCAGGACTGTATCCGTGTTGGTTAAGAAATAGATATTAAGATAAAAACGATAACAATAATGTATATAAAATACCACGCTATTTTCCGGCGTGGTATTTTTATAAATTAGTGCTAAAATTTTGCATAGTCAAAGGATCATTTTTCCATTATAATGTATTTTATCATCGGGGGATTATCGTCTCATTTGATGAAGAGGGAAATTATGGGAGGAAGAAAAAGATGAATTGCAAAGCTATGGTAGCAGATGATGAGTACATTATCCGGAGGGGAATTATTAGTTTTTTACGAAAATATGATGAGATTGAAGTCGTTGCAGAGGCAGAAGACGGAGAAATGGCATTGGAGATGGCCCAGGAACAGGACATTGATATTTTCTTTGTTGATATTAATATGCCTTTTTTGAATGGCCTGCAGTTTATTGAGAAATTAAAAAATCTGCAGCCCCAGGCGATTATTGTTGTCATCACAGGATACGATGATTTTGAATTTGCCAGAACAGCCCTTCGTCTTGGGGTATTTGAGTATATCCTGAAGCCATTGATGGAAGAACCATTTGACAACATGATTCAGGGGGTACTAAAGGAAGTAAGCCAGCAGAACAAAGAGGATAAATATCTGAAATGGGCGAAGATGACCTTACAGCAGAATAAAATACATCTGGTAGATGCCTTTTTGAAGAACTGGCTGGAGGGCAGGCTCTCAGAACAAGAAATCGAAGAGCGGATGCAGTATCTGGATATCAGTATTCCTACACAATATGCAGTTACCATCATTCATCTGGAACAGGCAGTGGATAAAGACCTGGGTGAAAGCTGGGATGATGATCTGCTGACTTATGCGGTGCAGAACATCAGCAATGAAATCTTTAATGATTTGAAAAATGTCTCCTCCTGTCAGGTAGAAAACGGTGATCTGGTGGTGATCTCAAGAGATATGGGAGCGGAAGAGCTCAGACGCAAGCAGTTAAAATGCATGGAAAGCGTTGAGGAATGTCTTCCCTTAAAAGCAGTTTCCGTTCAGGATACGGGAGAGGGATATGAAAACCTGGTTGCCGTATACAACAGAGCGGCAGAGCAGATGGAAGCGGTGAAGGGCGGATCCAGCGTAATTAAAATTGTGAAACAATATATAGAAGATAATTATAACAGGGAAGAACTGACTTTGCAGGATGTTGCAGATTATACGTATCTTTCCCCCCAGCATCTAAGCAGAATTTTTCGAAAAGAGATGGGAATTACGTTTATAGACTATCTTACGAAAGTACGGATCCGAAAGGCAATTGACCTGCTCTTTGAAGATGATCTGAAAATGTATGAAATAGCGGAGCGGGTAGGATATACAACACAGCATTATTTCAGCAATGTATTTAAAAAGATCACAGGGGTCAGTCCCGCCGAGTACCGTAAGTGTGCACATAAAAGATAAAAATAAAAATTACATAGATTTGATTATTTGGCATCCATGAGCAATTTAGCAAATGGATGCTAAAATTTTGCAATTTTATAAAGGAAAATTGCAAAGACCTGAAGAGATAAATAGAATATAATAGGTTCATAGCAAGGGAAGAACCCAAAGAAAACGGAGGATATTAAAATGAAAAAAAAGCTTGTTAGTGTATTATTATGTGTCAGTATGGTAGCTGCAATGGCAGCAGGATGTGGTTCCAGCAGTACAGGAACAACAGAAGCAAAGACAACGGAAGCAAAGACAACAGAGGCAGCAAAGACAGAAGCACCTGCAACAGAAGCACAGGAAACCGTAAAGGGTTCTGAAGCAGCAAGTGAAGAAGCAAAAGGTGACAGTGCAGGCGGTGATAAACTGGTAGTTGGATTTGCCCAGATCGGACAGGAATCCGGATGGCGTGATGCTGAGACAGCTTCTATCCAATTCTATGCAGGACAGAATGTAGATACGATTGATCTGAAATTTGCAGATGCTCAGCAGAAACAGGAGAACCAGATCAAAGCAATTAAGTCCTTTATTGAAATGGGCGTAGATGTAATCGGACTTGCTCCTGTAGTAGAAACCGGATGGGACGCAGTGTTTACAGAGGCTCAGGAAGCTGGAATCCCAATCGTTCTCGTTGACAGAAAAGCAGATGTAGATGAAAGCTTATACTCCACATTCATTGGTTCTGACTTCATTGAAGAAGGTAAGAATGCAGCGATTGAAATGGGCAAATTGTTAGAAGAAAAAGGTAAAATCGTAGAGTTAGAAGGTACCGTAGGTGCTTCTGCAGCAAATGACCGTAAAACAGGATTTGATGAAGAGATTAAAGCAAATCATCCTGATATCGAAATTCTGGAATCCCAGACCGGTGACTTTACAAGAGCAAAAGGTAAAGAAGTTATGGAATCTTTCATTAAGACTTATGGCGAAGAAATCAAAGGCGTATATGCACATAATGATGATATGATGCTTGGCGCAATTGAAGCAATTAAAGAAGCTGGATTCAAACCGGGTGAAGACATTAAAACAGTATCTGTAGACGGCGTAAAGGGCATTTTTGAAGCTATGGCAGCAGGGGAAGCTAATGTTACAGTAGAATGTAATCCATTACTTGGCGAACAGTTCTTCAGTACTTGCCAGAAATTAAAAGATGGCGAAACAGTTGAAAAATGGGTTAAATCTGAAGAAGGTATCTATCGTCAGGATACGGCGGCAACAGATTTACCAAATCGCCAATACTAAAAAGATTGTTATGATCTTATTAAAATCCGCTCCAGTACGACTGAGAGCGGATTTTGGATAAGGGGGCAGATAAACAGCAGGAATGGAGGAAATGTGATATGGGTAAAGAGGACATCTTACTTCAAATGAATCATATATCAAAGAGCTTTGGTAAAGCAGTCATCGCGTTAAGTGACGTACAGCTGGAATTAAGAAAAGGGGAAGTTCTGGCACTTTTAGGAGAAAACGGTGCAGGAAAATCCACGCTGATTAAGGTATTAACAGGAGTAGAGGAAAGAGACAGCGGAACGGTTCTGATGGAAGGAAAAGAAATCTATCCGAAATCCCCGTTAGAGGCGCAGGCAGACGGAATCAGCACGGTATACCAGGAGGTAAACCTATGTCCGAATTTGTCTGTGGCAGAGAATATTTACATAGGCAGGGAAATAAGAAAAGGCGGAAGAATAGACTGGAAAACAATTAACCAGAAGTCAAGGGAATTGATGAAGAGGTTTGATCTGGATATTGACGTAACCAAGAATCTGGATAATTATTCTGTGGCGATCCAGCAGATGATTGCAATTGCCCGTGCCTGTGATGTATCGGCAAAAGTACTGATACTGGATGAACCGACTTCCAGTTTGTCTACCATGGAAGTAGAAAAATTGTTTGATACAATGAGGAAGCTTCGTGAAGAAGGAATGGGAATTATTTTCGTAACACACTTTCTGGATCAGGTTTATGAGATTACAGACCGTATAACGGTTCTTAGAAATGGGGAATACGTAGGAACATATGAAACAAAGAACCTGCCAAGAGTAGAACTGGTAGGAAAGATGATTGGTAAAGATTATGCAAAATTAAACCAGACAATGGCAATTTATGAAGAAGAAAATAAATCAGATGAATTATTAATAGATATGGCAGAGGTCACGGGGGCAGGAACAATCCAGGGATTTAATCTGAAGATCAATAAAGGAGAGGTATTGGGACTCTCCGGACTGCTTGGAAGCGGAAGGTCTGAAACAGCTCGGTTAATATTTGGTGTAGATAATCTGGAAAAAGGAACTCTTGAAATAAAAGGAGAAAAGACAAAGTTAAAAGGAACCCTGGATGCGATTCGAAGAGGAATTGCATTCTGCCCTGAGAATCGTAAGACAGAAGGTATTGTAGGAGAACTTTCGATCCGTGAGAATATCTGCCTGGCGCTGCAGGCGAAGCGGGGAATGTTCCACTTTATCTCCAGACAGGAGTCGGAGAAGATCGCGGATGAATATATTAAAAAACTGGAAATCAAGACCCCGTCATCGGAACAGCTGATCAAGAACCTGAGCGGAGGTAACCAGCAGAAGGTAATTCTGGCAAGATGGCTGGCAACAGAACCGGAGCTTCTTATGCTGGATGAGCCAACAAGGGGTATTGATATTGGGACAAAAGCAGAAATACAAAAAATAGTAGTGGATCTGGCAAAACAGGGCATGGCGGTTATCTTCATTTCTTCGGAAATTGATGAGATGACCAGGTGCTGCGGCAGAATGGTTATTTTAAGGGACATGAGAAAAGTAACAGAACTCCGGGGCAGCCAGATATCAGAAGAAGCAATTATGCGGTATATAGCTGGAGGTGATAATCATGAAGAAACTAAATAAAATTTCTAAAAATCAGGCATTTTGGCCCTTTATGATATTGTTGGCTATTATCCTGTTTAATGGAATCATATCTGGGGGAAGCTTCTTCGAGATGAAAATAGTAGATGGGCATCTTTATGGAAGAATTATAGATATTATAAGAAACGGCAGTAAGCTGATGATTTTATCCATTGGTATGACAATGGTACTGGCTAACCGAGGGAACCAAAACTCCGGTGGTTCTTACCGTTA
>OATB01000986.1_pt1 | contig 12476 bp, 9 predicted proteins | sample 1494941 | NCBI WGS metagenome assembly OATB01 (sample SAMEA2579931, study PRJEB22360) | human gut metagenome | reverse complement strand
CCGTGCCAGACAGCACAGTGACGCCCTGACCAATCAGTTCCTCGATCTTGTGAATCACTTTGTTGCCGTTCGGCGCCTCGCGCAGGGCGGAGGTGGCCATAACCAGCAGCTGGGTGATTTCGTATTCCTCGGCCAGCCGCATGCACTGGGACACGGCTTCCAGAATCGCCTCGATGCCGGACTTCTTGATTGAGCCGTCGTCCTTTAAATACTTCATCAGGCGCACTGTGGATTTGGTGCTGGCCTCGGGGTCAGGGCGAGCGCCGGGGGCGGCGTCGACGATAAGCATGTGGATAGTGTTCGAACCGATATCAAGCACACCAAGTCGCGTGGTATGCGAACGCAGATTGACCATGATTCCTATTCCTGACCTTACCTAACCCGTGATGGCCGAACAACGGGCCGACCATCGCAATCAGCCAGCCGTGCGCCACCATGGCGAGTCGTTCGGCCGGCAACCAACACCGTGAGGCCAGCCGAACATCACACAAACTCGACTACTGTACAACAATCACACCGGCTGCCGCGCCGTTCACAGCGATTCGACGAACGTTCCGAGACGTTCCAGCCCCTCGGTCAGGGCCTCACGTGAGGCGGCATAGCTCAGGCGCACATGCGTATCCGCCGTGGCCGCGCCGAAGTCGCGGCCAGGAGTCAGAGCCACATGGGCTTCATCCAGCGCGCGTTCGCAGAACGTCCAGGCATCCAGACCAGTGCGGGAGATGTCGAAGTAGGCGTAGAACGCGCCATTCGGCTCCACCTCAACCGGCAAACCGATGCGCTTGAGCCCGTCAATCACAATGCGGCGACGGGCCAGCAATTCCTGACGACGAGCTTCGCATTCCGCCAAGCTTTCCGGCGTGAAGCAGGCGAGCGCCGCATGTTGCGTGGGCGTGTGGGCGCACAGGTAGTAGTTGGTGGCCAGATCGTCAACCGCTTCCAGCACAGTGGGCTCGTCCGGCAGAATCGCCCAGCCGAGGCGCCAGCCGGTCATGCCGAAGAACTTGGAGAAGCTGTTGCATACGATGGCATCGGGGTCGCAGGCCAGTACGGACTTGACTTCGGTACCGTCCGGCTCCCGGTCAGCCAAATCAAGGTAGGTTTCGTCCACGATGCGCCATGCGCCGCGGCTGGCGGCCAACTTGCACACCTCGTCCAATACGTTGAAGTCGATGGTGGTGCCGGTGGGGTTGGACGGCGACGTGATCATTACGGCCTTGGTCTTGCTCGTCCAGTACTGGCTGCACAGGTCGGCGGTCAGGTGGAAGCGGGTGGCGGCCGAGGTCGGCACATCGATGACCCGGCCTTCAAACGACCGCACAAGTTCGCGGTTGCATGGGTAGGAGGGGTCGGCCACAATCACATCGTCACCGGGGTCCACGGTCAGCGCGGTGGCCAACAGCAGAGCGGCCGAACCGCCGGCGGTCACGCAGATACGCTTGGGGTCGATGTCAAGGTCATGACGCTCGCGGTAGAAGTCGGCGATGGCCTGACGCAGTTCAGGTAGGCCCATGGCGGCGGTGTACGGCAGGGCCCGGCCGTCGTACTGTTCGCGCATGGCGTCGCGTACGGCGGGCGGCGCGCCGAAATCGGGCTCGCCAAGGCTTAATTTGATGACGCTGGTACCTTGGGCGATCATCTTGTCTGCTTGTTCGCCGAATACCATGGCACGGAAGGGATTGGCCTCACGCGCTCGGCGGGACATGACTGGAGACGCGGCCGGAGATTGGGGCTGCTGCGCTGCTTCGTTTTCCATATTTCGGTTCTATCCGCCTCACGGGACAAGGTTTCTTCTTCTATAATCACTGTAGGTCGATTGAGTGCACCAACCCGCATTCAAGGAGGAATAATGAGTCGATTCAATGGCAAGCGCGCCGAGTTCGAGGCCAGCGGCGAAAAAATCAACGTCGCGATTCTGGGTGCGGGCCGCATAGCTCACACCATGGCCGGCACCCTGACCCAGATGGCTGAAGATTCACTGTATTCCTCATGGATTCACCCGTATGCGGTAGCGGCCCGTGATATTACGCGCGCGCAGGCTTTTGCCGACCAATGGCATTTTGACAAGGCTTATGGATCGTATGAGGAGTTGGTGGCGGACCCGGATGTGGATCTGGTGTATATCGCCACCCCGCACAGTCTGCACGCCGAACAGGCGATCCTGTGTATGAAAGCCGGCAAGAACGTGCTGGTGGAGAAGTCGTTCACCGCGAACGCCGGGCAGGCACGTGAGGCGCTGGCCGTGGCCGAGGAAACCGGCATGCTGTGCACGGAGGCCATCTGGACGCGCTACATGCCCAGCCGCAAGCTCATCAACGAAGTTATCGAGTCCGGCGAGATCGGCGAGGTGAAAGCGGCGAGCGCCAACCTGTGCTATCCGGTGTCCGGCAAGGCACGTATGACCGATCCGGCCTGTGCCGGTGGCGCGCTGCTCGATGTGGGCGTGTATCCGCTGAACTTCCTGGATATGGCGGTCGGCGCCGACCATGGCCGTACACTTGATCATTTCGATACGTCGATGGTGCCCGCCGAAACCGGTGTGGATGCGCAGAATTCCACCACGTTGTATTACAGCGACGGCACGATGGCCGTGTCCACCAGTTCGATGCTGGTTTCCTCCGACCGCGGCGGCTATGTGTGGGGCACCGAGGGTTATCTGGTGGTCACCAATATCAACAATCCCGAGTCCATCGACATCTATGACAACGCCCACAAGCCCGTGCGCAGCATTGCGGTGCCGCCGCAGTTGACCGGTTATGAGTATGAGGTGGCCGATGCGGCCAACGCGCTGCTGGACGGCAAGATCGAATGCGAGGCGATGCCGCACGCCGACACCATCCGCATCATGGAGCTGATGGATGCGATTCGTGACCGTTGGGGCCTGAAGTTCCCGTTTGAATCCTGATTTCAGCTCCCCTCCAGAGGGGAGCTGAAATTATTCCGCTGAATCTGCATCTCCTTCAACAATCTGCTCATACAGCCGTGCGAGGCGTTCGTCGCGCACGGCTTTCGTTAATTCGCACTCCCATACGGTAATTACACGCCAGCCAGCGGCCTCCAGTTCGGCTCGCTGCGCGATGTCTCGATTGTGATTGCGCAGTAGTTTCGCCTGCCAGAATTCCACGTTCGATTTCGGCATCGAATGTTTGGAACATCCTTCATGCATGTGCCAGAAACAGCCGTTGACAAACACGATGGCGTGGTATTTCGGCAGTACTACATCCGGGTGTCCGGGGTAACGCTTGTCGTTCTTGCGGAATCGCAACCCCTTGCGAAACAGGTAGCTGCGTACCAGTACCTCAATTTTGGTGTCTTTGCCACGAATATGCGACATCGTGTACGAACGGGTACCCCGCTCATACTTCTCCACTGGCTGTTTCTTGCGATTCACGCACTCCAGACTACCGTGACGTTGCGGCGAGAATGAGAGCCTGAACGAACGATCACCCATCTTGCCCGTCCGTGTCTCTTATCGCGGGCAACAATCATCTGCCGGTCGAGACTGCCCGATTAGACTGAGTTCAATGGATGACATGACGATTCGTAGGGCCACGACGGCCGATATTCCCCAGATCGACGAACTGCTGCGGCAGGTGCTCGAAGTGCATCATGCCGGCCGACCGGATCTGTTCAAAGGCGGTGTCAAGAAATACACGGACGAGGAATTGAAGGCGATTCTGGCCAACGATCAGACCCCTGTGTTCGTGGCGGTTGCGCCATCTGCCAATGACGGCAATGACGCCGAACATAACGCCGACTCCCCCGCCACCGACCAAGTGCTTGGCTACGCATTCTGCGTGTTCCAGCAGCACCTCAACAGCAATATCCTGACCGATATCAAAACCCTGTACATCGATGATCTATGCGTTGACGAGCGGTCCCGCGGCCACCATGTAGGCTCCACCTTGTATCGCTACGTGCTCGACTTCGCCCGTCAATCCGGCTGCCACAACGTAACGCTCAACGTCTGGGCCTGCAACCCCAGAGCCCAAGCCTTCTACGAACGCATGGGACTCACTCCATATCACATCGGCATGGAGCAGGTGCTGTAGCGCCGCCGTTTCAGCAGCACGATGATGGCGATGATCGCAGCGAGGCTGCATAGGGCCACGCCATATACAAAGCCCGGAGTTCCGAAATTCATGAGGCAGATTGTGATGTTACCGGTAGTGGTTACCGAAAACACGACGATAAGCGCGACGATACGAATCATATCCAGCAGTCCAGCTGCTTGAGCCAACAGACGCTCCGGTACCACCAATTTGGCCGCCGTGCACAGCAAAGTCGCCTGAACGGCGAGCAGAATCACCCATTCCCAGAACATGGACGGTTCTTTAAGCAACGTGGTCTCCGGAAACATAGACACCACCTCATTGATAAACCACGGCGCCACAACAATCTCCACATATGCGAGCCCAATACAACACACGACAAGCACCACGGCAATGGCATAGCGCCAAGCGACGTCTGTTTTGCGAGATTTACGAGAAATGAATGCGATACCAGCGTTCATGGCTATGCTCCTTAATCCAATATCAATATCAATGGATGAACCTGCACTGCACCGTATGCCACCATCATAATATATCGAATATCGATATAAAAATATCGAAAAACACTTTCACCATTCACCTACACATCCGCAAACCCATGAATACACATGTTCTTAATCGGGATGGGGAGTGCACAAAGAAGCTCTGTCACCCCAGCAGATTGAGGAGATCGTCCTTGGTGAGGGTGGCGATGGAGGCGGGGGCTTCGGTGAGGGCGCTGGCGCCGGTGCCGGCTTCGTCGGCAAGCAAGGAAGCGTCGGTGAACTGGCGGGCGAGCTCGCTCTTAGTATGCTGAAGCTCCAAGATACGTTCTTCGATGGTGTCCTTGGCCACCACCTGATACACGTTGACGTCTTCGGTCTGGCCGATACGATGTGCTCGGTCGGTGGCCTGATCCTGTGCGGCGGCGTTCCACCATGGGTCGGCGTGGATGACCACGCTGGCACCGGTCAGGTTCAGTCCGGTGTTGCCGGCCTTCAGGGAAATCAGGAAGGCAGGCGTATCGTCCGCATTGAACTGGTCGACGAGTTCGAGACGCTTCTTCTTGGGCGTGGAGCCGGTGATGGTGTAGTAGCGCAGGCCTTGCGCGTCGAAACGTTCGGCGATCAGATCAAGGAAGCTGGTGAACTGGGAGAAGATCAGCGCCTTCTTGCCTTCGTTCACACAGGTTTCCACCAGTTCGGTGATGGCGGCAAGCTTGGCCGATTGATCCTTGGCATCGGCGTACAGCAGCCTCGGATCGCAGCAGATCTGGCGCAACTTGGTCAACTCGGCGAGGATGCGAATCTTCGACGTGTTGAAATCGGCTTCTTCGCTGTGTTCGAGCTGCATTCTGAGCCGCTGCTCGTGAGCCGCATACAGCTTGCGCTGTTCGCCGGCAAGCCGCACGGTCAGCGTGGTCTCTAGCTTGTCCGGCAAATCGGTCAACACCTGGGACTTCAGCCTGCGCTTGATGAACACGCCCACCAACGACTGCAATTGGCGAGATACCCGAGCGGCCTCAGGATTGACTTGTGCGGCGGCCCGACCTTCAGCCGTGCTGCCATCCGCGGCCCGGGCATTGGAGATGGGCAACTCATAACGCTCATGGAATCGCTTATATGAGCCGAGCAGCCCCGGCATCAGGAAGTCGAAAATGCTCCATAGTTCGGAGAGTCGGTTTTCGATCGGCGTGCCAGTCAAGGCGAAACGATGGTCGGCGGCCACGGCCTTGACCGCTTTGGCTATTTTCGTGGTGTGATTCTTGATGTACTGGGCTTCATCCAATGCCATGACATTGAAACGTTGCTCATTGGCGGTGTAATCATCGACATCTCGGCGCAGCAGGTCGTATGAGGTGATGAGCACGGTGGGTTCATCCGCCCGGAACGCACGGCCGATGGCGGTACGGCGCTCGGCTTTGGTACCGGCCACCACCACGGCATTGAAGCTCGGGGCGAACTTGGTGAATTCGGCACCCCAGTTGTACACCAAGGACGCCGGGCACACGATCAGCGATGGGCCAAGGCTGCCGTCGCCCATCTCGCCGGTATTCCGCTGATATCGAGACAGGAGCAACGCGATAAGCTGCACGGATTTACCCAAGCCCATCTCATCGGCCAGAATGCCGCCAAAACCCTTGTCGCACAACGTGTTCAGCCATTGAAAGCCTTCGACCTGATAAGGGCGCAGAATATGCTTGAGACTATCCGGCACTTCATACGACTTAGGGTCGATGATCTTGAGATCGTCGATGTATTCGGTGAACGAAGCGTCCTTGACTACATCGGAGCCGTCATCCGGCAGCTCACCATCCAGTAGGAATGCTCGACCGCCCGGCAACTCGATCAGTCCGGAGTTGAGCTGCTGCTCGCTCAGATCGAGGTCGCTGGCCAATCGGTCCAACGCGCTGAGATTCGCGCCGCTGAGTTTGACAAGCGTGCCGTCCTTCAACTGATGGAATCGTTGACGCCGACGGTACGAAGATAGCAAGGCACCCACTTCGTCCGGCGGCACTTCATCAGCGAGGGGTGATATCTCCACCAAGTTGCCTTTGATGGACAATCCGACTTTGACGCTTGGTGGCTTGGGCGCGATCAGCCGGTCAAAAGCCGGTGTGGTGAAGACCTCCCCCACTTCCTTTAGTGCCGGCAATCCCTCGTCAAAGAGACGAACGATCTGCGTGGTGTCATCGCGATCGATAGTGGCCGCATCAGACACGAATTTTTTGGTGGCCTTTCGCGCGGCCGGCGTTCGGAACCCATTCACCGTCTGATGAGTGGCGGCCGCAACGCGCTTGCGCTGGTCAGGCATGGTAAAGAATTCACGCACTACATCAATCGCAAGATGCTCAGCGTCGAAATCACGCCCAATCACGCCCCGAGACAAGGGGATGGAACGCTCGCCCTCAGCATGCACCGTCGGGCCATCGGGTAGCAACGGGACAATGGCATCGCCGTAGCGTGCCTTGACCTCGCATTGCACACCATGCTCATCACGATCCAGATAAAACTGGAGGCTGCATTCCGTAGGACTTAATTCAGCCAGCTCGCGAGGAATCTCACTGGCCTCCAACAGTCCGGCACCAACCAGCTGAGGCAATAGCGTGCGTGCGAATAGGGCGATGTCATCGCCGGCAATGACCTGTCCCTCGCCATCGGGTTCAAACAGGTCTCCCAATAGTCCTCGCAACGGAATCAATCGTTTCGGGCAACGGACGAATCGGCATCCTGCTGCGCTTTTACGCTGAGAGCCCGCCACCATGGCGGATACCGCACCGGCCGGATTAGTGGAGGCGAGCAACAGCCATACATTCTTGCCGCCGTCAATCACGGTTTCCACCGCTGGCACTCCGGTAAGCAGGTATCCGGCATCCGGACCATACGTATTGAAATCACGCCGCGCAATGCGCATGAGAAAATCTGGCTCGCCACCATCAACTGGCACCGATGCAGGCTGCCCGGAGAACCATGTGTTCAGCACGAGCTGTACGCCTCTGCCCTCACGTACGGACAGCAACCGGGCCACTTCCGGTGCTGAAAGCGTCAGATGACGGTCGATGGCGATATGCCCGTAATACCTGTCCTGCTGCTCGGCCGCACGACGCACGGCCATCGCATCATCAAGGACGTCCAGCAGGGGGCGCGAATCATCATCAAGCATATCCGGCGTATGAGTAAAGGCAAGCTTCTGCCCATAATCCGCATAGTCGCCGTTCGCCATGGCAAGCACAAATTGCGGAATCGATTTCAGCACATAGCTGGACCCATTGGAAGCCGAGCCGATCTTGAACTCCACGCTCCACACGCCGTCGATGAAACTCAATATCGGGACAAGCTGCACCTGCCCCAAGCCCACAGTCTCGCTGTCACCCTGATACCCGCCGCCTCGGGTGCCGGCACGAGAGCCGTATCCGCTTTTTGTACGCCGAGCATTTGCACCGTTTTTCCCTTGCGTGGCATCAAACCGACGCATAACCGCATTGCGACGACGAATTTTGGCTTGAGCGTCTTGCCTATCGGCGTGCTCCATATAGTCAATCAGCGTCCGAGACGGTCGTGCGGCCCCGGCACGGTAGCCTTCAAAACGCTGCGGATCATCGCAGAATATGAAGGCGAGCGCAATCATGTGCTTGCACATGCCATAGCCACGGCCGTAAGCCGGGCATGAGCACTTGCCGCCGACGGCTTCTCCCGTATCGAGGTCGAATTGCACGCTGGTGCGATACCTACTTGATGGGCTGGTGGTGCCACGTAGAATACCGTCAAGTTCGGCATACCCGGTTCGATGATTTTCGCTGTATACCGGATTGATAACCATGGTGGCCGCTTTGCGCGCAATGCTACGGGCACGAGCGAGCACGGCATTCGACGATGACGATTCCACATCGTTGCGTAACGCAAGGATAGGGACGGCATGGGCTTCGGCACGCTTCGCAGACCCGGCGAAATGGCCTTCGTCCTCATCGTCGAACCATACGGAACGTCCTTGCCTGAAACGATAGGGCATCACCGCATCGGCGGCGGACAAACTGTCCGTTCCGCCAAACGTTACGTCTCTGCTGCCGGCCGCGCCTGAGCTACCAAGTATTCCACCCGTCTCACCAGAAATGCCGCCTACTCCGCCGTTTTTACCGGCATAGATGCCCCTGCCCCCATTAGTGTCATCAGTGTCATCTATGTCATACCGACCGTCGTCGTAATCGGCATCTTCGTCGTCTCCCCTTTTCCAAGGATTGCGACGACGCAACGCATGGCCCCAGGAAACGCCGGAATCATCATCCCCATAAGGCAGGAGGCCATCGTCATCCGCATTCTCGGGAACATGGCCAAACACACCATACCCTTTGCTCATGGGCGAGCCTCCTTTCCAGCGAATGTATTTCAACCCAACGTTTCCATCCTAGACGAAGCGCGCGGTAGCCTTAATGTATGGATGCAGACAAGCCGGCGCAACGCAAATCCTATGCAGGGTTATCATCTGCTATTGAAATGATTTGCTTTCATAAGTAATCTTATACTATAATAAGTCTCATGTTGGTAAAGGAATGGGCTCGACTGGAAGGATTGCATCCGCAGACCGTGTGGAAATGGTGCCGTCAGGGCACCATGCCCGTTCCTGTGGAGCAGACGCCGACCGGCATGTGGCTCATCCACGACCCGAAATACGAGACCGCATCGCAGCCGAATCCCGCGGATTCTCGTACCGTCTGCTACGCGCGAGTGTCCAGCGGTGGGCGGAAGGGCGATTTGCAACGTCAGGCCGACCGGTTGAAGGCGTTCGCCGTTGGCATGGGCGTCGAACATCCCGAAATCGTCACGGAGACCGGCTCCGGCGTGAACGGGAACCGGAGGAAGCTCAACCGGCTGCTCGCCGACCCGACCGTCGGCACGATAATCGTGGAGCATCGCGACCGGCTCGCCCGCATGAACATGGGACTCGTGGAGAACGCGTTGAAGGCGCAGGGCAGACGCGTCGTCGTGGTGGACGACACTGAACTGGATGACGATCTGGTGCGCGACATGACCGAGGCGCTGACCTCGTTCTGCGCGAGACTGTACGGACGCCGCGCGGCCAAACACCGTGCGGAGAAGGCGTTGGAGGCGATGCGCGATGAGCGCGTATGAGGCCGTCAGAATCCGTCTCGACCCGACCCCACGGCAGACACGGCTGCTTGGGTGCCCCTGCGGCCACGGCTGTTGGAGTCCCATGCGGGTGGCGCGCGTTTCGCATACAATCTGATGCTCGCGCACGTCCGGCGCCAAATCTCCTTGGGCGAGAAACCGGACTGGACGTTGTACGCGATGCGCCGCTGGTGGAACGAGTGGAAGGACGAAATCGCCCCGTGGTGGCGGGAGAACAGCAAGGAGGCGTACGGCAGCGCGTTCGAATGGCTGTCCCAGGCGTTGAGGAACTGGTCGGACAGCAGGAAGGGCAGGCGCGCGGGCCGCAGGGTGGGCTGGCCGAAATACAAGTCGAAACGCTCCGGTGTCCCGCGTTTCGCATACACGACCGGCAGCTTCGGCCTTATCGAGGACGACCCGAAGGCGTTGAGACTGCCGCGCATCGGACGCGTGCACTGCATGGAGAACGCCGCCGAACGCGTCCACGGCAGACGAATCGTACGCATGACCGTCAGTCGCCATGCGGGCTTCTGGTATGCGGCCCTCACCGTCGAACGTCCCGCCGAAAGCGTTCCCGCGAAAAACAGGAAACGGAAGAACCATGATCGTCAGGTCGGCGTGGATTTGGGCGTCAGGACCCTCGCCACCCTGTCGGATGGCACCACGTTCCCCAATCCACGCAACTACGTCCGCACGCAGCGGAAACTCCGCCGCGCCCAACAGGCGTTGAGCCGCCGCGACAGGGGCGCGAACCACGGATACGGGTCGAAACGGTACAACAGGGCGTTGGGGCGCGTGCGCCGAATCCACGCCCGCATAGCCGCCCAACGAGCCGACAACATCGGCAAGCTCACCACGTGGCTCGCCGACAATTATTCCGACATCAGCATCGAAGACCTCAACGTGCAGGGCATGAGCCATAACAGGAGGCTTGCCAAGCACGTACTGGACGCGGACTTCCGCGAGTTCCGCCGCCAACTGGAATACAAGACCGCACGCGCCGGCGCGAGACTGCACGTCATCGACCGGTGGTATCCAAGCTCGAAGACTTGCTCGAACTGCGGGACGGTGAAAGCCAAACTGCCCCTGTCCGAACGCGTCTACCATTGCGACAAGTGCGGGCTTGACATGGACCGCGACCTGAACGCGGCCATCAACATCCAAGTCGCCGGGAGTGCCCCGGAGACGTTAAACGCGCGTGGAGAGGACGTAAGACAGACCGGCAGCAGTCGGACAATGCCGACCCCTGTGAAACACGAACCAAGCGGCGGCGCGAGCCGCGTGAGGCTTGGAGCTGGTCTCGGCAACGAGACCATGCAAGCTAGAACAAACTAGATTGCAACGGAACACCACCCTCGAAATCTTCGAGGTGCTGTGGCGTCACAGCTACTTTGGACATGGCCTGACCGTGCGGCAAATACTCGATGAACTTGCCCGTAAACACCAGCTGGAAGATCCAAGCGAGCTGCCGACCGAGAAAACCATACGAAATCAGCTCAAGAAGCTTACCGCCACGGAATTTCTCGGCAGGCATATCGGGCATCTCACCGAAAGCGACCTTGCCGGCATCGAATGCAAGAATCCACAACCCGGCTGGTATCTTGACGCATTCCTATCCACCGCCGAAATGCGACTGCTGCTCGACAGCCTCACTTTGTCTCGCATCAGCCTCGACACCATGGACGATCTCATCGGTAAAATCCGCGAACTCGCAGGTGCCGCTGGGCAAGCAGTAGGTTACCTTGATCACGTGGCCACCTACACGCATATCAACGGCGAGTTCCTATCCACCATCGACCAACTGAATCAGGCCATTGAAGAAGGCCACGGCGTAACCTTCCAATACCGTGATTACGGCCCGGATGGCACCCTGATACCACATAAAAGCCGTACGGGTGCAGGTCGAATCACCTACATCGCCGACCCTTATCAGATGGTGTACAAGAACGGACGGTATTACCTCATCTGCCATCTACATGGCGAGGATAATCTCCGCATTTTCGTGGTCAACCGAATCGCCAACGTCAGCGCCAAAGGCAGGAACGGCACAGTTCCACTGGAAAAACCAGCGCCGGCTGATTTTGACGCAGTGAACTTCATGCGTCACCGCCCGTATCCCGTAGCCGATGCCCCGATTCGCATCCGCATGGCCGTACGAGACGAATCCATGCTCAACAATGTGTTCGAATGGTTCGACGACCCTCAGATCAAACATTCGCCGGACGGCACACAGTTCGAAGTCATCGTCGATGCTCCCGAACGCGCCGTGTTCTGGTGGGCATTGCAGTATTCCTGGGATGGCCGCGTAGTGATTCTTGAGCCCGATTCGCTCAAGCGCAAACTCTATGATGCCGGGCGTCGCATGGCCACAGCCTATGCTCCCGAATGATGCAGCATCACATCGCACACCTCCTTGCCGAGTTGTTCACCAGCGAATTTCACCGGAGAACCTATCATCCCATCGCCAATCACGTTCGGTAATTTTTTACCGAACAACTCGATTTCAAGCCATTCCACGAACTATGGCCCCCGCCTAGCCGTACTTGACGCTAAGGTGGAACCATCACATGCCGCGATGCACATGCAACGCAAACGCAACGATATGTAAGGAGCAACTATGAGCGAAGAGCGTACCGCATGGGGATGGGGTCTGGCCAGCGTAGACGCCGCCGGCACCACCCTAGACGTCTGGTACCCCGAACTGAATCTCGGTGAGGCACCGGCCGAGGCCGATCGTCCAAACCACAATTTCGGCACTCTGGCTCACGATGAAGCCGACGCCCGTGGCATCCGCCGCGTGCCGGTATTCGTCGTCAGCCAG
>OATB01000984.1_pt1 | contig 12490 bp, 10 predicted proteins | sample 1494941 | NCBI WGS metagenome assembly OATB01 (sample SAMEA2579931, study PRJEB22360) | human gut metagenome | reverse complement strand
CATATTCCCAACGGCAACCGCAGTTACTATTTAAGCCGCTCGCAACCGCCCTTCTTTGCCCTGATGGTAGAGTTACTGGCGCAGCATGAAGGCGATGCCGCGTTGAAGCAATACCTGCCGCAAATGCAAAAAGAATATGCTTACTGGATGGACGGTGTTGAAAACCTGCAAGCCGGACAACAGGAAAAACGCGTTGTAAAACTTCAGGATGGTACCCTTCTCAACCGCTACTGGGACGATCGCGATACGCCACGACCAGAGTCATGGGTGGAAGATATTGCCACCGCCAAAAGCAATCCGAATCGACCTGCCACTGAAATTTACCGCGACCTGCGCTCTGCCGCTGCGTCTGGCTGGGATTTCAGCTCGCGCTGGATGGACAATCCGCAGCAGTTAAATACCTTACGCACCACCAGCATCGTACCGGTCGATCTGAACAGCCTGATGTTTAAAATGGAAAAAATCCTCGCCCGCGCCAGCAAAGCTTCCGGAGATAACGCGATGGCAAACCAGTACGAAACGCTGGCGAATGCCCGTCAAAAAGGGATCGAAAAATACCTGTGGAACGATCAACAAGGCTGGTATGCCGATTACGACCTGAAAAGTCATAAAGTGCGCAATCAGTTAACCGCTGCCGCCCTGTTCCCGCTGTACGTCAATGCGGCAGCGAAAGATCGCGCCAACAAAATGGCGACGGCGACGAAAACACATCTGCTGCAACCAGGCGGCCTGAACACCACGTCGGTGAAAAGTGGACAGCAATGGGATGCGCCAAATGGCTGGGCTCCCCTGCAATGGGTGGCGACAGAAGGGTTGCAAAACTACGGGCAGAACGAGGTGGCGATGGACATTAGCTGGCACTTCCTGACCAATGTTCAGCACACTTATGACCGGGAGAAGAAGCTGGTCGAGAAATATGATGTCAGCACCACCGGAACAGGGGGCGGCGGTGGCGAATATCCATTACAGGATGGCTTTGGCTGGACCAATGGCGTGACGCTGAAAATGCTGGATTTGATCTGCCCGAAAGAGCAACCGTGTGACAATGTTCCGGCGACGCGTCCACTCAGTGAATCAACAACACAGCCGGTAAAACAAAAAGAGGCGGAACCTACGCCTTAACTTTGCTGTATATCGAGCAATGCCATTATGTGCATAAAATTGGCATTGCTCTTTTTTCGCCACGAAATGCCCCCCATTCTACGGTCTATGCCTTTATTTTCTTTTATCAGAGAAGATTTTAATTTTATTTTATCAATTTGTTAATCATTACACCTCTATTTATATTTTTCGCCACTCCGCCATTCTCCCTGACAATTTTCTTGTGGAACAAAGTGTTATTTAAGCAACAAGCAAATCATTCTGTCTCTTTAGACAAATTTTGACATCAAACATGATTTTTTTCGATATATATGTAAATATATAGCGGTTTTTATTATCAGGATATAACTTATGTCACTAACCAGACGGAGGTTTACACAGATTCTTGCGTCGACATTGTTCCTGCATCATCTGCCGTCCTTTGCACAATCAGTCAAATTCTGGGCCTCACTGACGCTTCCCGAAGCCCAAAACATTACACGCATCGTCAGCGCAGGCGCGCCCGCCGATTTACTATTGCTGGCTGTCGCGCCAGAAAAAATGGTCGGTTTTTCCTCTTTTGATTTTGCCCGTCAGGCATTAATTCCATTGCCAGAGCACATTCGCCAGTTCCCCAGGCTGGGACGACTCGCCGGGCGCGCCAGCACACTCTCGCTGGAAGGGCTTATGGCGTTACATCCCGATTTGGTCGTTGATTGCGGCAATACGGATGAAACCTGGATCTCCCAGGCACGGCAGGTTAGCGAACAGACACAAATACCCTGGTTATTGCTTAACGGGAAACTGGAACAATCAGCAGAACAGTTAACAACGCTTGGCAAAACGTTAGGCGAAGAGCACCGCACCGCAGAACAAGCCAATCTCGCCAGCCGCTTCGTTGGTGAAGCTCAGGCATTCGCCACCTCACCCGCCGCTAATCTCAGCTTTTATGCTGCGCGCGGTCCTCGAGGGCTGGAAACGGGCTTACAGGGTTCGTTGCATACCGAGGCGGCGGAATTATTAGGTTTGCACAACGTCGCGCAAATAGCCGATCGCCACGGTCTGACACAGGTTTCCATGGAAAATCTCCTGCGCTGGCAGCCGGATATTATTCTGGTTCAGGAGGCCGTTACTGCAGATTTTATTCGTCGTGATCCTCTCTGGCAGGGCGTGAAAGCGGTTGCGGAACAACGCATCTTATTTTTAAGTGGCCTGCCCTTTGGCTGGCTGGATGCCCCGCCGGGAATCAACCGTCTTCTGGGATTACGCAGACTTCACGCCTGGCTGGATCCCGCCATCAATCGCCAGTTTAAAAGTGACATGCAGCATTACGCCCAACTGTTCTGGCATTGCCCATTAAGTGACGCCGACTATCAAAAATTGGTGGCGAGCTAATGAGAACCGTAAACGGATGTATTTTGCTGCTGGCAGCTATCAGTATCACTTTTGCCTCCGTAAGTGGGGCTTATCATCTCGATATACAGCAACTGCTGGCGCTCATTCTTCGTCAAGAAAATGTTCCTGTGCAGGAACAAATTGTCTTCTGGCAAATCCGCGTACCGCGTATTCTTGCTGCGCTGTTTCTGGGCGCGGCGCTGGCAGGGGCCGGAACCACCTATCAGGGAATGTTCCGTAATCCCTTAGTGTCACCGGATATTTTAGGCGTCTCCGCCGGTGCCGGACTTGGTGCCTGCGCGGCAATCCTGTGGGGATTATCCATTGTTTACATCCAGCTGTACGCATTTTGCGGCGGGCTGATGGTGGTCGCGGGCGTCTGGTTGATTACGCGTCGGGTGACCCGCCACGATCCGATCTTAACCCTGGTGCTGGTAGGCATTGCGTTAGGAACGTTGTGCGGAGCGGGGATATCGCTAATAAAAACGCTGGCCGATCCTTACACCCAGTTACCGTCAATTACCTTCTGGTTGCTGGGGGGGCTGTCCACCGTGACCTTACGCGATCTCTGCTATGCTGCACCGATCATTCTCATAGGCTCCTTGCCCCTGTTTTTTCTCCGCTGGCGCATGAATTTACTCACGCTTTCCGACGACGAAGCCCGTTCGCTGGGACTGAACGTGACACGTCTGCGCTTTGGATTAATTGTCTGCGCCACACTAATCACCGCCAGCACGGTAGCAATAGCGGGCATAATTGGTTGGGTCGGCCTGGTCGTTCCGCACATTGCCCGCTTGTTGACCGGTCATAACCATCAGCAGCTGTTGCCCATGGCAATGTGTACTGGCGCGATTCTGCTCCTGCTTACCGATACGCTGGCACGCAGCATTGGAACAACAGAAATCCCACTTGGCATTCTGACCGCTTTTGTTGGTGCACCGTTTTTCCTGTTTTTGTTGTTACGCGGAGGTCGCCATTGACTTTGCTTGCCGTCCGTCATGCGTCTCTGGGTTACTCCCGCCATCCGGTGCTACGCGACGTGTCCTTCACCCTGTCGCAAGGAACAATTTGTTGTCTGTTAGGAGCCAATGGTTGCGGCAAAACCACACTCATGCGCTCCATTCTTGGCGTTATACCGTTATTAAAAGGCGAGATCTTACTGGATAGCCTCCCTGTGCAGACACTCAGCCATCGCCAGCGCGCGCAGGCTATTGCCTGGGTGCCGCAGGCGCACGACGGCATTTTTGCTTTTAGTGTGCTGGATATGGTGTTGATGGGCCTGGCCCCCACCATAGGCGCTTTTCCGTTCCCGGTAAGCAAGAACGCCTGAAAGCAACGGAGCAACTGGAAAAGCTGGGCATTTTGCATCTGGCGACACGACGCTGGAATACACTTAGCGGCGGTGAACGTCAGCTGGCTTTAATCGCCCGTGCACTCGTCCAGCAACCGCGCTTGTTATTACTGGATGAGCCTGCCTCCAGCCTCGATTTCGGTAATCAGATCCAACTACTGGACACGCTGACGCAGCTCAAAAATAACGGCATGACAATGCTAATGTCGACTCATCATCCGCTCCATGCCAACGCCATTGCCGACAGCATTATCCAGGTAGAGCCAGATGGACGAGTAACACAAGGCTTACCGACGGAACAGTTAACAACGAACAAACTGGCTGCCCTGTATCGGGTTTCTGCCGACCAGATTCATCATCACCTCTCTGCAATTAGCCACTAAGGAACAATCATGCTCATTGATGATATTGATTTTGCGGACCTTTACCTGCAGCAACTCAAACTGGCCCACCGCACAGAAAAAACGCCGGATCACTGGGATCAACGGGCGGAAAAAATGGCGGAAAATTGCGCCTCGCCTACGGACAGCTACCTGCAACAACTGACCGCTAAAATTGATCTGCAAGGCGCGCAGACCTTATTCGATATGGGCTGCGGACCGGGTACCGTATCGCTGGCGCTGGCTGACAAACTCACGACGATTTATGGCGTTGATTACAGTCAGGGGATGCTGAAGGTTGCCGCCCGTCGCGCCGCCGCGCTAAAGGCAGACAATGTCCACTGGATCCAGCGCGCCTGGGAAGAGGACTGGAGTGACCTGCCACGCTGCGATATTGCCGTGGCTTCCCGCTCCACTCTGGTGGCTGATATGCGCCAGGCAATGAGCAAACTGAATAATCAGGCACGGCTTCGCGTCTATACGACTCATCTGGTCAGCACCTCGTTCGTCTCTCCAGCCATTCAGCGGGCGGCTGGTCGGGAAGTGATCGAATTACCCAACTATATCTTTGCGCTCAACGTCCTGTATCAGATGGGAATTTATGCTCACGTTGATTTTATCCGTGGACAAAATTGCCAACAGGATAACAGCACCTGGGAACGTTTTGAGCAGAACGTCAGCTGGAGTCTGGGCGCGCTTAACGACGATGAGCGTGAGCGGTTATATCGCTGGTATCAACAACAAGATGCTCGTGCCCTCGCCCCTGCCAGCCGCGACTGGGCGCTCATCTGGTGGGATAGCGTACCGCAAGAGGCACTGCGATGATTTTCCTTTCTCAGGCACAAATCGATGCGTTACTTCTGGAAGATATCCAGGGCGGTGACCTGACCACGCGAGCATTAAATATTGGACACCAGCATGGCTATATAGAGTTTTTTCACCGTCAGGGCGGCTGCGTCAGCGGAATTTCTGTCGCGTGTAAGATGTTAACTACGCTGGGATTAACTATTGATGACGCGGTCAGCGACGGTTCACAAGCGAACGCGGGTCAGCGGCTAATCCGTGCGCAGGGTAATGCCGCAGCACTTCATCAGGGATGGAAGGCAGTCCAGAATGTGCTGGAGTGGAGTTGCGGTGTTTCTGATTATCTCGCTCAAATGCTGGCGTTACTTCGTGAACGTTACCCTGATGGCAATATCGCCTGCACCCGAAAAGCAATTCCGGGCACCCGCTTACTGGCCTCGCAGGCAATTCTGGCTGCCGGAGGACTGATTCATCGTGCCGGATGTGCGGAAACCATATTATTGTTTGCCAACCACCGCCATTTTCTTCATGACAATCAGGACTGGTCAGGCGCAATCAATCAGTTACGTCGCCACGCACCCGAGAAGAAAATAGTTGTTGAAGCCGACACGCCGAAAGAGGCAATCGCCGCGTTACGCGCGCAACCAGACGTACTTCAGCTCGACAAATTTAATCCGCAACAGGCAACTGAAATTGCGCAAATAGCACCGTCGCTGGCTCCTCACTGCACGCTGGCTCTGACCGGCGGAATTAATCTGACAACACTCAAAAATTACCTCGACTGCGGCATTCGCCTTTTTATTACCTCCGCGCCTTATTACGCGACACCAGCTGACATTAAAGTCAGTCTGCAACCCGCAGCCTCTATTTAATTCTTTGTTAAACGGAATTTATTCTATGAGACTCAAAAAACGTTATCTCTGCACAGCATTATCACTTGCCTTTACCCAGCAGGCCGTAGCGGCTCAGGAGAGTGACACGCTGACCGTATGGTCCAGTCCGGTATCATCGACGACGACCACCGTTCTCGAACAACCCACCATGAAGGCCCTGGATAAACAGAATGTCGCTCAGGCATTAAGTGTCGTCCCCGGCGTGGTGCTGCAAAAGTCAGGCAGCCGCAACGAAGAACAGGTAAAAGTTCGTGGCTTTGATAGTCGGCAGGTGCCGGTCTATTTCGACGGTGTGCCCATTTATGTTCCCTATGACGGCAACCTCGATCTGGCGCGGATTCTGACCAACAATCTGGGGGCAGTCGAAGTTTCCAAAGGGTATTCGTCGCTGCTTCAGGGGCCTAATCAGATGGGCGGAGCCATTAATATCACCACCCAGAAGCCAACAAAACCTCTGGAAGCAAATCTGGGATATCGCCAGGGATGGAGCCGTAGCCAGGACAATGCCTACGATATGCATGCTTCATTTGCCGCCAGCAGCGATCTGGGGTATTTGCAAGTCAGCGGTAGCCAGCTAAAGCAGGATTTTCTCGGCCTGCCGCATGGTGTAAATAATGATATTGCAGGCAAACACGGCAAGATGATTAATTCATCGGCTGATGATAAACGCGGCATTGTGAAGCTCGGTTTTACACCACGCGAAAACGATGAATACACATTGACTTACATTAAGCAGGATGGTGAAAAAGATAACCCGCCATACAGTGGAAATAGTGGTCAAAAATCACGCTACTGGCAGTGGCCAGAGTATGACAAAGAAAGTTTTTATTATCAGGGAACGACCCAACTAAACGATCGTTTTACCCTGAAAAGTCGGCTATATCGCGACACCTTTGAAAATACGCTGATGATGTACAACTCGCTGGCTGATTTGAAAAATAAAAAAGGCAGCTACAGCCATTATTCCGATTACAGCGACGGTGCCGGGTTACAACTGGCAGCCGATGTGCGTGAAAACGATCTGCTGTCGTTTGCCGTTAACTGGAAAGATGACGTACACCGGGAAAAAGGTGCGCCGCACGCCGCTTACGATCGCTATGAAGATCGTACCTGGTCGCTCGCCAGTGAATATCAATGGGCTGCTGCCGATAATGTCGATGTCGTGGCTGGAATCAGCTATGACTGGCGCGATAGCGTAGAAGCGAAAAAACATGAGAAAGATGGAAGCATCACCCATTATGACGACAACAATCAGTCAGCTTTTAACTGGCAGGTGATGGGGAAATACCACTTTGCCAATGAAGACACGCTGGCGCTTTCGTACTATGACCGCACACGCTTTCCGACGCTGAAAGAACGCTATACCACGTCCAAACCTGCGTATAACCAGATAGCGATTGTTAACCCGCAGCTCAAACCGGAACGCGCGCGCGGGGTGGATTTAACCTGGAATGGTGCCTTCACGCACGACTGGGGGTTTGAGGTCAGCGTTTACTATAACCGGGTGAGTGATGCCATCCTCTCGCACAATATCGATGCCGATACCATTCAAAATCAGAACAGCGGCACGGTGGATTACAGCGGTCTGGATGCCGGTATTAAGGGGAAAATCAGCAATATACTGGATGTAGGATTGAGCTACGCCCTGATCCACGCTGATGCCAAACGCAAAGACATCGGCAAGATAACCGATCTGCCAACGCAGACAATGACCGCATGGATGACTCTCAAACCGTGGGAGCCGTTAAGCGTAACGCTGTCGGAAGAGGCGCGTTCCTCCAGCTACAGCAACAGTAACGGTTCACAAAAAGCCGCCGGTTTTGCGGTGACCCACATTCGAGCCGATTACACCTTAGGTCATGGCTTCAGCGTCAATGCGTCGGTCAATAACCTGTTTGATACCCAATATGCCTACAGTGAAGGGTTTATTGAAGAAGGTCGCAATTTCTGGGCAGGTATCGAGTATACGTTCTGATGTGAAAGCGGATAGCGGCATCTGTATCGCTATCCGCCTTATGAAAATCTTATTCTCTTCGCAGAAGGCGGAATACGCCCAGCACCAGGATAGCGCCCACCACCGCCACCAGGAAGCTGTGCAGATTAAAACCACTGATGGAGCCGCCAATGCCAAACATGGTCGCCAGCCAGCCGCCGACCACCGCACCGACTATCCCGAGAATACAGGTCAGGAAAAATCCACCACCATCACGCCCCGGCATGATTAGCTTGGCGATAATGCCGGCTATCAGGCCAAAAATAATCCAGGCAATAATTCCCATGTTCAGGCCCTCGTTTCGATGAATCGGACGCAAGAAATGCTTACGTCAACGCTCTAAGTATAGGCAAGGGCGGAATCGATGCTGGGCGTATGTCGGCTGATTTAAGAACAACATGTAAAAAATATTCACGCATTTGTATTAAGTTTTGTTAACTGTGACCGATAAACCAAAGACAGTTTGTCAGTCAGGAGTTTTTCCGCGTGAGTCATTACCATGAGCAGTTCCTGAAACAAAATCCGTTAGCCGTCCTGGGCGTGTTACGCGATTTGCACAAAGCCGCAATTCCTTTGCGTATCAGTTGGAATGGCGGGCAGCTGATCAGCAAAATACTGGCAATAACCCCGGATAAACTGGTGCTGGATTTCGGCAGTCAAGCCGAAGATAACAACGCTGTGTTAAAGGCGCAGCACATTACCATTACCGCCGAAACCCAGGGCGCGAAAGTCGAATTTACTGTTGAACAACTACAGCAGAGTGAATACTTGCAGCTTCCGGCATTTATTACCGTACCGCCTCCCACCTTGTGGTTTGTACAACGACGCCGATATTTCCGCATCTCCGCCCCACTCCATCCGCCTTATTTTTGCCAGACCAAACTGGCGGATAACAGTACGTTACGTTTCCGCCTGTATGATTTGTCGTTAGGCGGCATGGGTGCATTACTGGAAACAGCAAAGCCTGCCGGATTGCACGAAGGCATGCGCTTCGCTCAGATTGAAGTCAACATGGGGCAATGGGGTGTTTTTCACTTTGACGCCCAGTTAATCTCAATCAGCGAGCGCAAAGTGATTGATGGCAAGAATGAAACCATCACCACTCCCCGTCTGAGCTTCCGTTTTCTTAACGTCAGCCCGACGGTGGAGCGGCAATTACAGCGGATTATTTTCTCTCTCGAGCGGGAAGCCCGGGAGAAAGCGGACAAAGTGCGCGACTGATTTACATCGCGTCCAGTGCCTGCTCAAGTTTGTAGATATAGCGCGGAGCCTGCGGCGCAGGATGATTTCGCGCTACGTGATCGAGGAACTCGTCAGCATCCAGATCGTTGATTTTGCTGATCGCCTTTTTCCGATCTGACGAGAAAGTCCGTAGCAGCGCACCTGCCCCGTTAGCATATGACACCACCAGCGCATATTGCAGTACCTTCGGATCTTCAATGCCTGCCAGCGGGCCGGTTTCCAGAATATTCAGGTAAGCCGCCCCCATTGAAATATTACGCTCCGGATTTTTCAGCTCGCTGGTCGTCGGCTCACCACTCCAGCCCATACGGCGATAAACATCACGTCCGGAGGTTGAAGCTTTTAACTGCATCAAACCAATGGCATTCGATTTACTCACCGCATTCGGATTACCACCCGATTCGATAGCGATAATCGCTGTGATCAATTGTGGATCGACGCCCCAGGCTGCACCGGCTTTCTGGCTTATTGGCATCCACTGCATCGCACGTTGCACCGGAACTTTCGCGTTCCACGGCGGGTTCGTGTAGTCATGCTTTGATGAACAACCCGCTAATAACACAATCAAAAAGGCAAACCATCTCAATTTCACTTCTTCTATCCTTATAGCCTGGAATCGCCGTTGAGGTGACAACGGCACACCTAAGCGGCATGATATACATTTCGTTTCTGTTGTCAGCAAGGAATTGCCATGTCTCTGTTTCACTTAATTGCCCCATCGGGTTACTGCATAAAACAACACGATGCGCTGCGTGGTATCCAGCGCCTTACCGACGCGGGGCATCAGGTCAATAACGTCGAGGTTATTGCCCGTCGTTGTGAGCGTTTTGCGGGTACGGAAACGGAGCGTCTGGAAGATCTCAATTCCCTTGCCAGACTGACCACCCCCAACACCATCGTGCTGGCTGTACGCGGCGGTTACGGTGCCAGTCGTTTACTGGCAGATATTGACTGGCAGGCACTGGTGGCTCGCCAACAACATGACCCGTTGCTCATTTGCGGACATAGCGATTTTACCGCCATTCAGTGCGGTCTTCTGGCGCATGGCAATGTCATCACCTTTAGCGGCCCCATGCTGGTAGCAAACTTTGGCGCGGATGAACTGAACGCCTTTACCGAGCACCATTTCTGGCTGGCGTTACGCAATGAAACCTTCACCATTGAATGGCAAGGGGAAGGCCCGACATGTCAGACCGAAGGCACGTTGTGGGGAGGCAATCTTGCGATGCTAATTTCACTGATCGGTACACCGTGGATGCCACAAATTGAGAACGGTATTCTGGTGCTGGAAGATATTAACGAGCATCCTTTCCGCGTCGAACGTATGCTGTTGCAGCTCTATCATGCTGGAATTTTGCCACGTCAGAAGGCGATTATTCTCGGTAGCTTTAGCGGCAGCACGCCCAATGATTATGACGCAGGTTACAACCTGGAGTCAGTGTACGCGTTTTTGCGTTCCCGCCTGTCGATTCCACTCATTACCGGCCTCGATTTTGGTCATGAACAACGCACGGTTACGCTGCCGTTGGGCGCACATGCCATTCTTACTAACACCCGGGAAGGCACTCAGTTGACGATTAGCGGTCATCCTGTTCTTAAAATGTAAAAAAATCACGCTTCAGGGCTAAGTAAAACGCTGTCTCTGCCGCTAATATGGTAGGGTTTATATAAGAGACAGCGTAATCAGGAGTAACCGACCGTTGGATGCCACAACAATAATTAGCCTTTTCATCTTAGGATCCATCCTTGTCACCAGCAGTATATTACTTAGTTCATTTTCTTCCCGTCTTGGCATTCCTATTCTGGTTATTTTTCTGGCGATCGGCATGTTGGCGGGGGTTGATGGCGTCGGCGGTATCCCGTTTGATAATTACCCCTTCGCCTACATGGTAAGTAACCTGGCGCTGGCGATTATTTTGCTCGACGGCGGGATGCGCACTCAGGCCAGTTCCTTTCGTGTGGCGTTAGGACCGGCGCTGTCGCTGGCGACGCTGGGCGTGCTTATCACCTCTGGTTTAACCGGCATGATGGCGGCGTGGCTGTTTAATCTTGATTTGATTGAAGGCTTATTAATCGGCGCTATCGTCGGCTCCACCGATGCTGCAGCGGTCTTTTCTCTGCTGGGTGGTAAGGGGCTTAACGAACGTGTTGGCTCGACGCTGGAAATTGAATCCGGCAGTAATGATCCAATGGCGGTCTTTCTGACGATTACCCTGATTGCGATGATCCAGCAACATGAAAGCAGTGTCAGTTGGATGTTCGTAGTCGATATTCTGCAGCAATTTGGCCTCGGGATTGTCATCGGTCTTGGCGGTGGTTATTTACTGCTGCAAATGATTAATCGCATCGCCCTGCCCGCCGGATTATATCCATTGCTGGCATTAAGCGGCGGTATTTTAATTTTTGCTTTAACCACGGCGCTGGAAGGTAGCGGTATTCTGGCTGTTTATCTGTGCGGTTTTCTGCTGGGTAATCGGCCGATTCGCAACCGCTACGGCATCCTGCAAAATTTCGACGGCCTCGCCTGGCTGGCGCAAATCGCCATGTTCCTGGTGCTGGGGCTGTTGGTTAACCCAAGCGATCTGCTGCCTATTGCCATTCCGGCGCTCATTTTGTCCGCATGGATGATTTTCTTCGCCCGTCCTCTTTCGGTATTTGCCGGATTGCTACCGTTCCGTGGTTTTAATCTGCGTGAGCGCGTGTTTATCAGCTGGGTGGGATTACGCGGCGCGGTGCCAATCATCCTGGCCGTGTTCCCGATGATGGCGGGGCTGGAGAATGCGCGACTGTTCTTTAATGTCGCCTTCTTTGTGGTTCTGGTTTCACTGCTCTTGCAGGGAACATCACTCTCGTGGGCGGCGAAAAAAGCCAAAGTGGTGGTTCCGCCCGTCGGACGTCCGGTGTCACGCGTTGGTCTGGATATTCATCCGGAAAATCCGTGGGAGCAGTTTGTTTATCAGTTGAGTGCCGATAAATGGTGCGTGGGCGCGGCACTGCGCGATTTGCATATGCCAAAAGAGACGCGTATTGCGGCACTGTTTCGTGATAACCAGTTGCTTCATCCCACCGGCAGCACCCGACTGCGCGAAGGCGATGTGTTGTGTGTAATTGGTCGGGAACGCGATCTCCCGGCGCTCGGTAAACTGTTCAGCCAGTCGCCGCCGGTCGCGCTGGATCAACGCTTCTTTGGTGACTTCATTCTCGAAGCCAGCGCCAAATATGCAGATGTGGCGCTGATATATGGCCTGGAAGACGGGCGAGAATATCGTGATAAGCAACAAACGCTGGGTGAAATTGTCCAGCAGTTGTTAGGCGCGGCACCGGTTGTCGGTGACCAGGTAGAGTTTGCCGG